>BNJU01001469.1_pt1 | contig 128584 bp, 138 predicted proteins | sample 8539281 | NCBI WGS metagenome assembly BNJU01 (sample SAMD00202456, study PRJDB9452) | human saliva metagenome | isolation source: human saliva | place: Japan | reverse complement strand
GTTATCCGCGCAAGATTGCACGTTGGTAACCTCTTTGATGATCACCCAAACAAAATCGTAAAAAGCGATGTAGGATTTAACCTGCATCGCTTTTCGTATACGCCTGCGTAATATGTGCCGTGGATGTACGCAATGTGGTTGGAGTAGTCTTGAAGCACGCGTTACAAATGTCAGATTCGGTGGAAGTTGCAGCATTCTTGGCCTTTTCGGGCGGAGTGATGGACGCCTATTCCTACCTGGTACGTGGTGGTGTTTTTGCCAATGCTCAGACGGGAAACTTACTGCTTTTTGGTATTAATTTGACAAGCGGTTCGTTTGAAAAGTGTCTCAAATACGCCCTTCCAATTTTGGCATTTGCCATAGGTATTGCGCTTTCATATGCCATACGAGCCATTGCGCGAGAAGAACATCTGCACTGGAGACAGCTGGCGGTTATCGTTGAGATTGTGCTCTTAGGTGTTGTTTCTTTGCTGCCAACAGACATGAATCTGTTGGCAAACAGCTTGACGTCACTTGCATGCGGCATTCAAGTCCAGGCGTTTAGAAAGCTTCATGGACACGCGTTTGCCACAACCATGTGCATTGGCAACCTTCGCGGCGGAACGCAAGAAATTGCAGCATATATGCACACTCACGATTCATCTCACATTGAGACATCGCTGCTCTATTTTGGAACTATTTTCTGCTTTGTAGCTGGTGCAGTAGTGGGTAACTTGCTCATTCCGCTGCTGGGAACCCATATGATTTGGCTGTCACCCGCAGCGCTTCTCGTGGTTATTCTTATCATGTTTATTGATCGCGAGAAACAAGTTCTAGAAGCTCACGGTAAGTCTGCAAAGTAAGCCGTTAAGCAGGCCGCAAAGTAAGCCGTTAAGTAAGTCGCAAAGTAAGCCGTTCCCAAAATAGTCATATCTTTTTTGAAAGAATGGCAGTTCATGGGGTATACTCTCTACACTTTGAATTGCAAGCAACGTTACGCGCGTCCGCAGTTCAGGAACATTGAAAACTGCATGGTGGCAGTTTCTCTCATTTTTGGGGGTGACTGGATTCGACAAGGTGAGTTTGCGGTGGGCAGCAAGCCGTGGTCTCCTCGCCACGTAAAACAGGGGTAACGTCAAATTGAATTGACAACACTCTTACTTTTGAGCCTCGTATGGCTCTCGCTGCTTAATTTAGTTCAGCGCGTCTAACTGGGATTTTCTCCTGTTCTCAGGGTGACGTCATTTTTAGGGAGATGCTTGTAAGGACGTAGTTGGTATGCCTTGCAAAAAGATTGAACCAACTGGAGCACCAAACGCCTGTTACTAAGTGTGCGGTACTTGAGATGTAATTAGTAACTGAGCTTGGAGACACCTGCCTAGGATTTGCTTTGGACCGGAGTTCGATTCTCCGCACCTCCACCATACATTAAGTGTTGAGATGTATTTTTTTAAGAATATTCTCACACTTGTTTATATGACTGAAGGCAGCTCATAAGGCTGCCTTCTTTTTTATGGATTGAGGTTGAAGACTATTTTCAGTTGATTCTGAACGCCTTTCTCCTCAAACTTGCATATAGGGTGCTATTTCTATTTTATGAGGAAGTGTATATTCTGAACGGATACACTAAGGATAAAAGCTCTGAAGGAATTATAGACTGAATGCGAAGAATTCTTCTCATGACCCCGTATTTCACGTTAATGGAAATCTTTCTGCGCGTTTATTAGTTGATAAAGAAAAATAGGCAGATCACTTTATTTTTTAGTTGGATAGGGTGAGTATTTTGTTTACTGTTGTATGAAGAAACTGAGTGAACTAAGCTTTAAGCACGCGGTAAATAGATGAAAAATGATATTGGATAGCTCTTAGTGTATTAGGGTATGTTGTTATTTGAAAACCAAATACACTTTTGAAACTTTAACGTTCAGAAGGATGAGTAATGAGTGGGAATAGAGCGTTACGTGTTGCAAATGTAGACAAGAACGATGAGTTCTATACTCAACTGAGTGATATTGAGAAAAGAATTGCGACATTATCGTAAGCATTTCAAAGGAAAGACGGTATTTTTGTAATTGTGATGACCCTTTTTGAATCAAATTTTTTTTAAGTTTTTTTTGTTCTGAATTTCAATCGACTTGGCCTCAATAAACTGATTGCCACTTGCTATTCAGATTCTCCTATTGCAGGTGGACAATTATCGCTGTTTGATGTGTTAGGTGGAGATGAAAAAATAAAAAACAAACCGTATAAGGCGATTGTTACAAAAGTTTATGACAAGACGGGCGACGGCGGCGTTGATATGTTTGATGTTGCTGAGCTTTTTAGGTCAGGTGAAAACGAGCTAACAGAGCTTGAAGGCGACGGTGATTTCCGTTCAGAAGAAAGTTTAGCGTTGATGGATGAGGCTGATATTGTAGTTACAAATCCACCTTTTTCTTTATTCAGAGAGTATGTGACTACTCTTATAGAACACAAAAAGAGCTTTATTATTATTGGTAATCAAAATGCCATTACTTACAAAGAAGTATTCACATTGATGATGAACGATGAAATGTGGCTAGGTTCAACCTCACCAAAAGAATTCATTATTCCGTCTCATGTTAATAATCGAAAAAATACTTATGTGAAGGACGACGGAACAATAATAGCTAAATTTGGAAATATTTGTTGGTTTACTAATTTGGATATCAAAAAGCGTCACGAAGAAATTATTTTGGTAAAGCGTTTTAATGATATGGAGTATCGGAAATATGACAATTTTGATGCTGTTGAAGTGTCAAAAAAATAGTCGAGATACCATCTGATTATTCGAGGCGTGATGGGTGTGCCGATAACGTTCATGAATAAATACAATCCAGATCAGTTTGAAATCATTGGCATGGCTCATGGCGATATGGGGCAGGCATTGGGAGTGAGTTCTAATTTTACAGAAGAGAAATGTCAAGAATATTTTAGAAAAAATAAGGCCTTTAGGCGTGGTTTCGTATGTTATACAGATGAGATGGGAAATATAGTAGTTCCATATATGCGAATTTTGATCAAAAACAAAAAACCTGAAGAGTCGAAAGAAATGTAATTATGAAGATTACTGAAAAAGATTGCCGTCCGCAAAGTAATAGAAGAATATTTCAATGATGCTGAAGAAGGAGTACGTGGATTTGATGAGAATCTTGATATTCGACCAAAGTATCAGCGCGAATTCGTTTACAAAGACAAACAGCGTGATGAGGTAATTCGCACTGTGATGAAGAATCTTCCGCTCAATGTTATGTATTGGGCTGATCGTGGTGCTGATTTTGATGATGAAGATGAGCCGAGATATGAGGTCATGGATGGACAGCAGAGAACGATTTCTGTCTGTGAGTACGTTGATGGTTCATTCTCAGTGGATGATAAGTTCTTCTTCAATCTTCCGCAGGACAGGCAGGATGCCATTCTTGATTACGAGTTGTTTATCTACGTATGTGAAGGAACGGAAAGTGAGAAGCTCGAGTGGTTTCGTATTATCAACATCGCTGGTGAACAGCTGACTGACCAAGAGTTGAGAAATGCTGTTTATGCTGGCTCTTGGACGTCAGATGCAAAGAGATATTTTTCAAAGACTGGATGTGCAGCAGGAATACTTGCAGATGATTATTTGAAGGGCTCAAGCATCCGCCAGGAATATCTTGAGGCAGCGATTCTTTGGGCTGCAGCGGCTGAAGAAAAAACTATCGAAGCATATATGGCAGAACATCAGAATGACCCAAGCGCCGTTCAGCTTTGGAATTATTTCCGAAGCGTAATCGATTGGGTAAAAGCAATCTTCCCGAAGGTTCGTAAGGAAATGAAAGGTCTTCCGTGGGGACTGTTCTTTAATGAGCATGGAGAACGTACTGACCTCGACCCGAAGAAGCTCGAAGCTGAGATTCAGAAACTTCTCGGCGATGAGGACGTAACTAAAAAAAGTCGGTATTTATGAGTATCTTTTGACAGGCGAAGACAAGTGCCTTCAGATTCGAGGATTTGATCGTAGAGATGCTCTTGCCGCTTATGAAAAGCAAGGTCATAAGTGTGCTATATGTGGTGAAACATTTGAATTTGACGAAATGCATGCTGACCATATCAAGGCATGGTCAAAGGGAGGGCACACTACGCCTGAGAACTGTCAGATGTTGTGTCGTGACTGCAATCTTAAGAAGGGAGCACAGTAAGACGCGGTAAATAAAACTGAGGTAGTATGCCTATTGCCGGCTAGTGCATTTCGCTACATTCTTAGAATGAAGATTTAGAAGAACAGTATAGAAAATGTATTTATGTTTATGCGGAGACTAGGAAGGTGAGACTGTAAACGAATACAAAGATTCTAATGTATTGTAATCATTACAGTCCAGTGAAGTGCTTTCATGATTGGCCGTCATTGTAGAAAAATAGAATCGAGGCGAAGCAATGTCAAAGAGCGCTTCAAAGTTCCAAAAAAAGTACTGATGTCGTGGGTGTATCGCGGCAAAGAAATATTTAAGCCCCTTAACACGGGTTCCATTGATGAGCACGTGAGATGCGTACGCGAATACGTGGCCAACATTTTCTTCTACACCAAAGGCAACACTACCATCATGATTGACGCAGGATACAGCTATGATCGCCTGCGTGAAAAGATGGACTGGCTAGGAATTGACCCTAAGGATATTCAACATATTCTTATTACTCACCAGGATACTGATCACGTGGGCGCAATTGAGGTGGACAGCGACCAGCTCTTTAGTCACGCGCGGGTTTATATTGGCGATGTTGAGAATAGGTATTTAACAGGAGAAACTCGTCGTCGTGTAATGAACGGCTGGTTCAAGCTACCAAAGGTAAATATTCCAAATAAAAAGACACTTCTGCATGATGGGGAAGTGTTTGAAATTGATGGCATTAAAATCGAAACAATTTTGGTTCCTGGTCATACCTGGGGTCATGTGGTGTATCTGATTGATGACGAGTATTTATTCTCTGCCGATACCATCTGGCTGGGAGCAGACGGTGGTTATAGCTTTATCAATAAAGCTTGCAGAAGACAATAAACTTGCTGTTGAATCGCTTGCAAGGCTAGAGGATATTCTGCGCCAGCGCGGGCTTAATCCCAAAATTATCACCGGGCATACAGGCTGGGCGGATGACATCAACTTTGTCTTTGCTCATACCGATGAGGTGTGTAACGTCAACAAACCAGTCAAAGTTCATGATCCCAAAGCTCCCTACGACGCATATGACGAGCGCGATGATACGCGCGAAAACGCAACGAGCACGCCGCTTCTTCCCTGTAATAGGTAACGCCGGAGCAATAAAAGAGCACATGATAATCACACGTTAGGACTCTGTCAGAAAATGGCAGAGTCTTTTTTTGAGGCTTTAGCCTGTTGGGTGCGGGAAGCGCGCAAAACATAAAACCTCCCGCTATTGAACTACCTCCCATTTCTTATGTCCAAGAAATGGGAGGTAGTTCACATCCCTGCGACGACGGCGTTGGCCATGAGCGTGCGCAGCCTCACGTAGGCGGCTTGGTTGCCCCCGCACTCCCTGCGGATCGCGTCGTCGAGGTGGCGCATGCTGTTTGGCCTCTTCGTGGTCATGAGAGCTCCTCCCTCAGGTCGTCCATCTCCCCGCTGGTTATGTACCCCTCGTGCTGGGCCGTCTCCGCGGCCTCGTGCGCCCGCTCGCGCCCGAGTCTCGGCGCGGCGGCGCGGATGGCATCGGCCGCGCGCTGGCAGCGTACGCCCTCGTAGTACGCGGTGCTCTCTCCCTGGCGCATGCCCAGCACGGTGACGCCCTGGCCGACGTCGCGCCTAATCCTCCTTGGGGAGGCGACCCAGATGCGGGTGGGGTCAGTGGGGGTGAGGCCCAGCAGCGCCACGACGGACTCGCCCCAGAGGTAGGCCTCCTCGCCCGCGGCCTTCACCGCGATGGCGTAGGGGGCGGCCTCTTGATGGGGCCAGACGGGCATCCTGTAGACGCCCCGGGCGACACGCACGAGCTTACCGCGCCGCTCCTGCTGGACGAGCTCGGTGTTGGGGATGCCGAACTCCTTCGCCTCGGCGGAGGTGACGAGTCCGAAGTCGTCCACGTTTGCGTATATGTCGTCGATAATTGCCATGGCAAAAGTATATCGCATGTGAACTACTTTTGACACCATAATCTTCACGTCCGTGGCGGGTAGTTGTGATTGCAAATAGAAAGTAATCAAAGTTTTTCGAATTTCTCGTTGACATATTCCACAAGTGGAACTACTATCGTTATAAGATATTCAACAAGTGGAATATAAGGAGATGAGAGATTTGCTTAAGCAGGGAATTCTTGGTCTCTTGAATTATGGGGATATGTCCGGTTACGAGATTAAAACCATCTTTCAACAGTCGCTTAATTACTTCTGGACCGCTCAGACAAGCCAGATTTATAGAGAATTGCAGGCGCTAGAAAAAGACGGTTGGGTTACCTCAACGCTGGTTGCTCAGAAAGGAAAGCCGGACAAGAAGGTTTTCTCGATAACTGAAGCCGGTAAAGAGGAGTTGAACAGGTGGCTGAGGGAAGACTCTCAGTCCTCGGTGCTGCGCATTCCGCTTTTGATGCAGACGTTCTTTAGGGGCGAGTGCTCCTACGAGGAAACCTTGCGTTCTTTAAACGAATCGCTGATAACGCCTCGTCGTTTCCTGGCGGAAGCGAGCTAGCAACGGGCGCAGTAGCCGCTTATGCAGCGCAAATGGGTGACCCAGAGAAGGCGTTGTTCTGGAAATTTACTATCGAGTACGGCAAGATGCACGAAGAAATGCTTAGAGCATGGAGCGAGAAGTGCATGAAGGAGCTGGAGGCACAGCATGAACATTCTGCTCATTAATGGTAGCCCTAAGGGCAAAGCTAGCAACTCTCTGCGTCTTGCTAAGAGTTTTATCGAGGGCGTCTCCGAGCAGCACGCCAATGAAGACGTGACTGTTGAGCAGCTCAATGTTGCCACTATGGACATCAAGCCATGCAAGGGATGTTTTCACTGCTGGAAAAACACGCCTGGCAAGTGCATTATGTCGGACGATGAAGAAGCCGTCATCCAAAAGCAGCTCTGGGCAGATCTGGTTATTTGGAGTTTTCCGCTCTACTACTTCAACGTACCTGGACTGCTGAAGAACCTGATTGATCGCCAGCTCCCCATGAGTTTGCCCTTCATGAGCGACGCAAAGAGGGGATACGGGAGCGGCGCCCACGAGTCTCGCTACGATATGTCTGGCAAGAAGCACGTCCTCATCTCTACCTGCGGATTTTATTCTTCAGAGGGTAATTACGACAGCGTTACCAAGATGTTTGACCACATTCTTGGCCAGGGCAACTACGAGAGCATTTTCTGCGGTCAGGGCGAGCTCTTCCGCGTAAAGGAGCTTTCTGCACGTACCGACCAGTACCTGGCGCTTGTCAAAAAGGCTGGTACTGAGTATGCCAAGGGCGGCATTTCTAGCCAGACACGGGCCGAGCTCAAAGTTTTGCTGTATCCAAAAGAGATGTTTGAGCAGATGGCGGACGCAAGCTGGGGAATTTCTCGCGATACAAGCGCTCAGAGCAGCACAAACGCTGGCGAGAAACCCGTTGAGCAGCTACCGTTTGACCATATCTTCACCTCCCAGATGGCGACTTTGTACGACAAAACGGCTTACGACGGCAAAGATCGTGTTCTTGAGATGAACTACACCGACCTTGGTCGTAGCTATCAGATTTTGCTGGGTAAAGATGGCAGTAAAGTCTTTACTGACGGTAGTCTCACTACTACCACAAAGCTCAACACTCCGTTTGAGGTCTGGCAGTCCATTTCTAGGGGAGAAATTAGCGGACCAGAGGCACTGGGTAAGCATCTGTATACCGTTGAGGGCGATTTTTCCTTCATGATTGATTGGGACAAGTATTTTGGTCCAACGCCTGGTAGTTCAGTTGAAGCTACGCGGGACGCGTCGGCTAAAGAAGTCGGCAACGCACAGAAAAATCCGCAGATGATTACGATGCTGCTTCCTTGGATTACCTTCTGGACTGCAACCTCGTTTGACTCTCAGGTTGGCGCCATGATTACGCTGCTTGTTACTGCTCTGATGCCGCTTATTATGAGGAACTTCAAGTTCACCATCTGGGACAGAATCTCATTTGCCCTGGTTGGCGCATTATCTGCGGGTGTTTTTATGAGCGGAAATGGCGACAGCAATTTGATTGTCAATCTGGGCTACCTGGCTTTTGGCCTTATGTGGTTGGCTTCGTGCCTGACCAAAGAACCTCTCTGCGCTGCTTACGTTAAGTACAGCTACGGTGGAGATAGCGCCTACAATAATCCACTGTTCATGAAGACAAATTATATTTGGCTGCATGTTGGGGTGCCATGTACGTTTTAACTGCCATTTGGAGCTGGTTTGCAGTTCAGAATGGAGTGGGCGGTATTTTGGTTATCGTGAACAACCTGGTTCCTATTGGAATGGGTCTGTTTACGGCGTGGTTCCAAAAGTGGTATCCGGCTAAGATGGCAAGCGGAAAGTAAGCAGCTCAATCCACTACAAAACACCTACACGTCAAAAGAGAACCAGTACTGAACTGCCTCCCATTTCTTGGACATAAGAAATGGGAGGCAGTTCATGTGCGGGTGATTATGATTCTGCGGCGTGTTAGCGTCGGCTTTTAGGCCTGGCGCACAAAATAGCGCAGCTTTGGTAGGTTCTGCTGAAGAATCAACATGTTCTTAATCAAGATAGTCAGGCAGCTAGGCGGTCGCACTACCTGATATACATCTCTATGCATAAACTTCATGTAATATGCTAGAAAATGAATAGCGTCATATAAAAGATTTAACTATAGGTAAATTCCGCACCTAAGGAACACACTTAAGTCAGATATTCTGCTCAATTGCGGGCATATTACACTTCTAAGTCAGATATTCTGCACGTTTGAGGTATTTTCAGCGTAATGCATACGTCTTTTTGACAGATTATCTGACTTAAGTGTGTTTTGAACTGCCTCCTATTCCTGGTGTCCAAGAAATGGGAGGCAGCTCATACGCTGGCTCTCTTTTTGGGTTTCTCGCCATTTTGCTTTACTATAGCCACACAAGGAGATGATGCGACATGAATAAAGCGGCTCAAATTATTAAGAACCTTTCACAGGGCTTTCTAATCTCGGGTATTTTAAGCGCTCTCATGGGTGCATACTACCTGTTTGCTAAGGCTGGACTTCCTCTGCAAGATCCTCCGCTAGCGCTTAAAATTCAATATGAAATTAACTTTGGCGTTGGCGAGAAAATGCTTATGTTGGGCTTAACCTGCCTGTTTATCGGCTGCATTGGCTATACCGTTGCGTGGATTTGCTCCAAGACAGAGAAAGTTCAAGAGCCAAGTAAGTATCAGGCGGGCAGACCTTCTCGCCCTAACGAGGCAAACTGAGGCACGATAGGCTGAATTCATGTTCATCCGCAGCAGATGCGGTACAAACACAAAAATTTGAACTATTTTTAAAATAGTATTGTCCATACAAACTATACTATTCATCAGCCTAATTCACTTTTTATGTGAATACTAATTTCTCATATGTTTTGGCTATCAATTTGTAAGAAAATATAGATGTAATATGCACATCTTTTTGAGGGGCCATCATGAAAAAAGGTTTTCTTAAGAGAATCTCAGTCTTTCTCACCATGGTTGTGGCATGCCTGTTTATGTCTATTAACACAGCTCAGGCACTTGATCGCCAGAAAGACGATAGTGATCTTACCCAGATCAACATTTACCAGTTCACGCTGACCAGAGACAACATGACTGTTCTCTCGCAGGGAACTGGCGTTAAGCGTGTAGAGATTCCTGCCTCTGATACAGGCAGACTGCCCTCAACAGCTTTTGTTGTTCAGCCAACTAAAGACGGTTCCAACCAGCAGTATAACCAGCCTCTTTCGCTGAAGTTTTCTAACGCTGGTACTGTTGATGGCAAGGACGTTGACGTCTATGTCACCATCAACTCTCTGGGCCTTACCCTCCAGAGTGCAACTGCAGATTACAACAACCCTAACAAGACCGATGTGCCTTTCTTGACGGTTGACGAGAACTGGGGCTCCAAATCCTTCCAGATTATGGACTACATCGATGTAAATCACCCTAGCTATACTGCTGATATCTTTAGGGCTTATGCAATCAACGCTAACGTAACTGTTGAGCTAAGGTACACGGATGGCACTCCTTGCAACCTCAAGCTTGTTATGCAGCCAAGCGATATTGACGTTGTCGGTGATACTGGCGCAAACGAGACCTTCTCGCTTATTAACGCCAATAGCACCATCGATAGCATTGTTATGAACAACAGGAACATTCTTGTTGAGAGCACCAGCGGCAGCAATATTACCTGGAATCCTGTTCGTGGAACCTCTGGTCCTGACCAGGAGAAGAACCTTGCAGGTTTTGCTGTTAAGTCCAAGTCAAACAGCATGACGTTTGAGTCTACCAGTGCAGCTACCAGCGGCAGCCTTTTTGGTGTGTACACTGAGGCAATTACTCCAGCTCCTGTAAAGGCCGTTGATCCAGAGCAGGCTCCTGCCAAGGCTGGAGAAACCATTACGTATACCGGCACCTTTACGCTGCCAAAGCAGGGTATTGATACCATCGGCAAGATTAAGTCGATGAGCATGGTTGACACCTTTGACGAGCGCCTTGATTTCCAGAGCCTTACCGTAAGCTTTGACGGCCAGACCCTGACCGAGGGCACTGACTATACCGTTTCTGTTGACGGTCAGAAGGTTACCGTTGATATCAAGGACCACCTGCTTACTAAGGCAAATGGCGGCAAGAAGTTTGTTATTACCTATAAGACTGTTACTAACAGCAAGGTAGAGACAGACGGCTCCAACATTGATAACGAGCTTACGCAGGTTGTCGACGGAAACGTTGCTCACTCCAATAAGGTAACCACTGAGCTTCTGTACGAGAAGACCCACGAGTTTGTCAGCGGCACTCCTAACAGGGAGCTTCCCTCAGGAGGTCCTGGACCTGCTTCCTGGTAAGCAGACCAGAATTCCTAACGGCACCACCGTTACCCCTGATCAGCCACTTGGCGGCGTCACTCGTGTTGAGACTCCAGACGGAACTTGGGTATTCATCGGTTACGATCACGATTCCGAGGTCATTGACCACAAGAATGCTCACTTCATTGGTGTTTGGGTAGTTCTGCCTCAGCCAAAGAAGGATGTTCTGGACAATCAGGGCAACTCCATCGACGGCAACAAAGTAACTGCTGGTCAGGTGCTTACGTACTCTGTCACCTATACCAACACTACTAACACCGCTCGCGATGTCACCATCACCGATGTCATCCCAGAGCACACAACTTACGTTGATGGCTCCGCTGATAACGGCGGCACCTACGACCCAGCTACGCGCACCGTAACTTGGACTCAGAATGTTGCTTCGGGCGACACGCTCACCGTAACCTTCCAGGTCAAGGTCAACAAGGGCGAGAAGGACGTCACGGTTGTAAACACCGCTCACGTCAGCGATGGTCTGATTGACACAGATACCAACACCACTACCAACCCTGTTGTCCCTAAGCCTCGCAAGTCCCGCACTCCTTACACTGGCGACGACGCACTGCAGAACACACTGATGTTTGCTGTTGCAGGCGGCGCAGCGGTTCTCTTTGCACTGGGTACCCTCAAGCTTCACGCAGCTAGGAACTAAGCTGCGGCGAGGTTGATGCTCGCAGGCAAAGCCGCAGGTACGGCACACGGTAACTTCAAGCCGCTCTCATTTTGAGGGCGGCTTTTTGTGTAGACGCTGGAGCGCGCACGCGCGTTCGAGCGTGCGAGTTCGGGCGCGCGCAAAGCGCCGTTCAAGCGCAAGAACGGTGTCTGAAGCGCAAAGATTGCATTTCACGAGCCAGTTAGTGCATTTGAGTGACACGAAGTCCCACATAAGAGATGCAACCGTTATTCTAAAGATGCCTTAAGGCAAGGAAGCAAGCGGACTACAATTCCGCTGCAGCAAGAAACAAAACGTTTGGTCAAGTAAGTTGTTTGGAAGTGTCATGGAAATTCGTGTAGTTGAAGAAAAGGGTCGCGCGCAAATCGAAGTGACCATCTTGAGCGGCCCCGATGACCCGCGCGTTTCGGGAATTGTCCGTCAGCTCCAGATGGTTGACGGAAAGATGACTGGATACGTTCCCGGCACCATCAACAGGCGCGTCGTTCTTCTCGCGGATGTTGCATGGATTCAGACGGATGGCAGTGTGACACTGATTCACCTGGTAAACGGGGAGACTCTGGAAAGTTCTAGTCGCTTGACCGAGCTCGAGGACGCGCTCAAAGACACGGCGTTTGTGCGCACTTCTCGACAGGAACTGGTCAATTTGGATCAGGTTACGGGCATCAAACCCGCAGGTTCCGGCCGCATGCTGCTGTCGCTTGGCGAGAAAACCCTCGTTGCTTCAAGAAAGTATGCCGCCGAAATCAAACGACGCATTGGAATTGTGTAGGGGATAGAGGGTTTTCTCGCGCATCGCTCCCGGTGCCGAGCGCCAAACACCACTCGAACCACACTTTAACAGCAGTTTTATCCCAGAGAAGGGAACATCATGGAACGCAACGAATCACAAAACTGGCAAGGAATTGAGCGAGAGACTCAGCAAGAATTTGATGAGGGACTCAATAAAACAGTAGGTCAAATCATGTGCAAAGGTATTTCAGGTGGCGCGATATGCTTCACCGGCATCTCGCTTGTGTATGGCGTCATTGCGCTGGCAACCAATTATGGTGACAGGCAAAATAACATCATACTTCTTACGCTGATCGCCGCCGGCGTCCTGTCGGGGATTTACCAGCAGATTTGGTTCAACTATCAGCCTCTGATTACTAAGCTCAGCTACCTTCACAGGTTTCTTGGCTTCAACGTTTGCCTGTTCCCAACGCTTGTGGCGATGGCGCTCATTGGAGGATGGGTGCCAAATATGGCTCAGGCTTGGATGTCTTTTACTGCGCTGTACCTGGTCATTCTTCTGGTAACTACCCTGTTTTTCAACGCCATGTTCAAGAAAGAGGAGCAGAAATACAAAGCTGCTTTCGAGAAGTACCAGGCATCTCGTCGCGGATAAAGTTGCAACTGATTTTGGATCTTGTAGCTGCGCCTTATTTCTGCAAAGAATCTGTAACTTTTGCCTGAAAACGTAAAAGAATCGGTGGATTCTGCCTAATTTCTACAAAGAATCTGTGTCCCAAACACAGATTCTTTGTACTTTTCAGGCAGACTTTAAAGCGTGCCTAAGGTTACCCTTCCATGAGCGCTCTCATGGAACCTGATTTTCTCGCTAAGTCTGAACGATTTGCCGGAAAAGTGCACCATATCTGAGTGGTTTTGCCGGTTTCTCTCATCATGTCTGAGTAAATTTACTCAGACATGATGCAGTTTTCAGGCTCAAAGGAACCTTCGCCAAGCTATACGCAAAGAGCTCGGCCTGTCGAGAAGACCGAGCTCTTGCGAGTCGCACCTGACCAGCGCCTCCGACCTGCGTGTCTGCCGTGCGTCCGAGCGATCGCGATCTGACGGTCGCGCTTACTTTTTCTTCAGAGCGTTCAGGATGCTGATGATGATGTGGTAGAGGAGCGCGGAAACAGGCCAGATAATCCAGGAACTTTTCCAGTCCTTGGTGATGAAGCTATAGCCCACGTACAGCAAGGCAATGGTGCCAAAGTACGCCTTGGCAATTGGCCTGTACTTTAATGCTGCGGATTTGGGTCTCTCTTGTTGCTTTTTCTCGTCGTGGGAGAAATCGCCTTCCTGGAGAAGAACCCTATAGCCATCTCTGATGATTCCCGAGTAAACCAGCAGGTAAACGCCAAGAGAAACCAGAATTGCTGCCACGAAGAAAGCCAAGGGCAAAGATGAGGCCAGTCCCATAGTACGAGGCAATAAGGAAGGGGATTGCGCTCAGGGATGGTAAGGCAGACGCCGGCGGCTTGTTGCATGTAGCGCAACGATTCGGTTGACTCGGCGCGTCTACGAACGGCGGCTTCGACACCGTACTGGAGCTCGAGAGAGGCCTCCTTGAGCTGCTTAAACTTCGCGAGCTTCATGTCCTGGAGAATCAGCAGGCCAACGCCCGCAGCAATGAAGAGCATCATGATGCAAATGCCTGCGATACCCATCGCATCTGGAGAAATGTGCATCGGATCAAAGTAAAGCGCGTCTTCGCTGTATGTTGCAAGCGAGACAAGAAGCGCGGGCCCCAGGATAAAGAGGGTAATTGCACCTGCCGTGGGGCGAGAAGTTCGTGCGATTGCATCCAGGTATTCGGTGGCTGTGTCGAGAGAAACGCTGAGCTTCGGTGCCACAGTTTTGCTGGTAGATGCGTTGTCAGTGGAAGATTCGCCAACGGTGCCGCCGTCAGTGCTGTCCGTGGTGCTGCCTACGGTGCTTGCGGCAGCGGGATCCGAAGAGTCAACCTGCCCCGAAGAGGCCGCATAATCAACAGCGATGGCAGTGGCTGGAAGCTCTTCAAGCTCGTCTTTGAGCAGGTAGTCTGTGGAAACGCCAAAGAGCTCGCTCATAGCCATAATCTTTTGAATATCAGGCATGGAAGCCATAGACTCCCATTTAGAAACTGACTGCCTCGAAACGCCAAGCTGTTGTGCAAGCTCTTCTTGTGACCAACCATTACGCTTTCTGAGGCTCATGATTTTCTCGCTCAGTAACACGGCTATTCCTTTCTGTTGGTGATGTGGTGGGATTCACATGTGATGGCTATTACTCTAAAAATTGCCTTGATTGCACACCACCAAGTTGAGTTGGAAATTTGTCAACTCTGAGTTGCGTAATAGTTTACCTGCAGAAATGTTATCAAATTTTGGAAAAATAGTTTTAAAGGTCGTTCAAATTTTTTGTGCGTTCACGGAATATGTCGACCAGATGCGACATTTGTACAGTATGTATATGATAGTATCTGCTTACGGAGAAACTAAATAATCCATACCAGAAAGGAATGCGCTAAAAATTCTTGTGTATCTGGTCATCCGTATGGTGCATAAAAATTTGCGCAAAAGCCACATGAAGAACTTAAAGGTATGCATCGCTTCATCTGCTCTTGTAGCCGCATTGGCACTTGCTCCAGCATTTGCGCTGGCAGAGGGCACAGCGCCTGCTCCTACAAGCACTACCGGTGCTACTGCTACTACTGGCGTAACTCCTATTCCTGCACCAACTAGAGAGCAGCTCATGGATCCAACGGTTAATCCATACGCTCCTGAGGACGCATACTTCCTTCCTGATGTTACTAACCCAATTCCAGACGGATTTATGGTTGGCAATGCTGACGGCGTAGTCATTGTCGACAACGGCGATGGCACTGTTACCGTTAAGGGTCACTGGACTCCTGCGCTTGATTTTGACGAGGTCATTGAAGTTCAGTTTGTTCGCATCCCAGCTCCTGATCCAACTCCAACTCCAACTCCAACTCCAACCCCTGATCCAACTCCAGCTCCAGCACCAGAGCCAGAGCCAGAGCCAGAGCCAGAGCCTGCTCCAGCTCCTGCTCCAGCTCCTGCACCAACACCAGCGAAGAAGTCCGTACTCCCTGCAACTGGTATCGCAGATGTTGTAGTTCCAGCTTCTGTTCTTGCAGTAAGCGGCCTTGGTTTTGTTGCTGCTTCTCGTAAGGTTCGCAAGTAGGGGAAGAGCCTGCGGCGCCGACCGAGTTGTAAAGCCGACGGGTTTCTCGCCAGAAAAATATAACGTGCATGTAAAGCGCCTGATATTCAGGCGCTTTTTTGTGTGGAAAACCGGGCGGGCGGCCGGGCAGAAATTGGGTACACTCTGAATAACAAAGTTCGGAGGTTGTTATGGACGATCAGCAGCAAAAACTCTCGCAGAACGGCGGCGCGCGCCAGGAGTCGGCGCACTCATCTTCAACTGCGCTTGTTCTAGAAGGCGGCAGTTATCGAGGCATTTTTACCGCTGGAATCCTTGATGTGCTTCGCGAGAAGGGCGTCACCAACTTTGAGAGTGTGTGGGGAGTTTCCGCAGGTGCCATCAACGCTGTGAGTTTTAGGTCTAAGCAGATGGGTCGTGCCATGCGCATTATGCTGGCATTTAGGGACGACCCCCGTTTTCTTTCGATCCGCTCGCTGATCACTACTGGCGACATTGCGGGTGCGGATTTCATGTTTGACGAGATTCAAAACCGCCTGGATCCCTGCGATAACGAGGTGTTTAACCAAAATCCCATGCAGATGTACGTGGTTGCGTCCGATGTTACGTTTGGTACGTCGGCATATCTGCACGTAAAAAAGTTCCCGGAAGACGTGACCATGGTCCGAGCGTCTGCGTCGATGCCAACGGTTTCTCGCATGGTTGAGCTGGACGGGCATCGTTATTTGGACGGCGGAACAACCGATTCAATTCCGTTTGCGGCAGCTCTTGGTCTGCCCGACGGAAAAGCTGAGTACGCGGTTGACGTTCCCGATCACACGCCAGCAAAGAAAGCGCTGGTCATTGTTACGCAGGACAGAAACTTCGTAAAAACCGACGTCAACGAGCAGATTGCCATTCGCTCGCAGCTTTACTCCGCGTATCCGTACTTTGAAGCTGCGCTGGCTTCTCGCGCTGAGCGCTACATGGATCAGCGCAAACAGCTCTTTGAGCTGGAGGAAGAGGGCAGAGTGCTGGTGCTTGAGCCTCCCGAGCCTGTTGAAGTTAAAGTTAACGAGAAGTCCGGTGAGGCCCTGCTGTCTCTATACCTGACAGGTCGCCAAGTTGCACTTGAGCGCCTCGAAGAGATTAAAAGTTTTATCGAGTAGAGTGCGCGAGCTGGCACTCGCGTGACCTGCGGTGGCTTGTGCGCGACCTGCGGTGATGCGCGTGTGGCGTGCGTTGACCTGCGCAGGAAGCACAAATTGACACGAAAAGAGTTTGTTTTGAAGACGCCAATGAACAAGTTTTTGAAGGTAATGTTTGCGCTGGTTATCATCGCAATGACCGGTGCGGCAATTCTACAGATCGTCGCCCCTGAGTACATGGGAAGCAACGCCGCCTATGGCATTTCGACCGGATGGCAGCGAGAGATTGGTTTTTGGAATCTGGCGGTGCTCATCATTTTGGTCACCACTTGTTTCCATTACGATTGGGTCTATCTACGTGCGATTTTGCTCGCGCTGATTCTGGGCGGCATTGGAATTGGAACCAACCACTTCATCCATTTTTTGAGCGCTCACGAGTCGGTAAATTTGGTAGGAGCTATCGAGAATTACGTTCTTGCAGTTGGTTGGATGATCGGCTGGAAGCTTGAATGTAACCGCAGGAAGAACGCGGGCACTACTGAATAACTGCGGAAAGATCGCGAGCGTTTTCGCACGACGGCGCTTCGAGTGAGACGTTATGCCCGCGACGTTATGCGCACGACATTATGCGCGCCTGATTTTCTCGCCATGTCTGAACGATTTGCCGGAAAAGTACTCCATGTCTGAGCTATTTGCCTGATTTTCTCACCATGTCTGGGTAAATTTACTCAGACATGGTGCAGTTTTCAGGCTCAAAATTTAGGGTCAAAGCGCCTATCGTTCACGCGCCTGATTTTGTCAAAGAATCTGTAAATTTTGCCTAAAATCATCAAAGAATCTGTGGATTTGCCTGATTTCTGTAAAGAATCTGTGCCTCAAATACAGATTCTTTGCACTTTTTAGGCGCACATTGCTAGACAGGCCCGCCTGGCGAGAAACCCGGTGCACCCGCAGCTCCCCGCGTGCTCGCACCCCGAACGCTAGCGCAGGCGTGTGAGCTGCACTTTCTCGATAAGCGAATCCACAACCGAGCGCTCCGCCGCCTGAGTTCCGCTCTCCATGACGTTTGCGGCGCCCGTGGCCATAGCCAGTCGCAGCGCGTCTTCTGTCGAGAGACCCTGTGCATCTGCAAAGGCAAGCGCCGCCACAACGGAGTCACCAGCACCGACAGTGCTTCCTACCTGGACTTTTACTGGACCTGCATACCAAACCTCGTCGGCCGTGGCGTAGACGGCGCCGTTGCCGCCCATGGAAACGCAGACCGTGTCGATGCCACCAGCAACAATCTCGGATGCGGCAGCGGCAATCGCGTCCACGTCGGCAAGCTCACGGCCAAGCATGGCGGAGAGCTCGTGGTCGTTTGGCTTGGTGAAGTACGGCTTCTGCTCAAGACCAGCTGAGAGCGCTGCGCCGTCAGCGTCCAGGTATACCTTCAACCCGGCGTCGCGCAAAGCACGAGTCCAGCGGCCATACGTATCAGCAGCAGCTCCGCGGGGGAGGCTGCCGGAAAGAACCACAATATCGCCAGCGGAAGTCTTGGCAATCACGTCAGCAAGTGCCTGGTCAAGCACGGTGTCGGTGACCTCGGGGCCAGGCTCGTTGATGTCGGTATTGGTGCTGCCCTCAGTATCAACAATCTTAAGGTTGGTGCGCGTCTCGCCGGGAACGGAAATCGCCTGGACCTTGATGTTATTCTCGCCAAGTGTGTCAGCGATCCACTTGCCGGTTTGACCTGCAAGAACGGCGATGGCGGTAGACTCTCCGCCCAGCTTAGCGATAACCTTGGATACGTTGATGCCCTTGCCGCCCGCGTCTCGCCTGAGCCACGTGATGCGATTCACCTGGTCAACGGCAAAATTTGGAACCTGGACGGTCTTGTCCAGAGCGGGATTGAGCGTGACGGTGTAGATGCTGGGCATAGTCGCTCCTCGGTTTGCGGCGCCGCTATCGGCGCTTGAATGGCGCCGCCAAGCGGCGCAAGTTATCTACGCTGATAATACTTCAGTTTCGGCAAAAAAGTAACCGCGGACAGCGCTGTTACGCGCGTATCCGCGGTCTTTTCTGGCGAGAAACCCGGTGCACTCGCGGCCCGGTCCGGCGCACTCGCAGCGCACTCGCGGCCCGCTCTGGACCCGCGCCGCCCCGGGCGAGCCGTCAGCGCTTACTTGCTGTCAGCGCTCTTGAACTGATCGAGAGCCCAAGCATACGCAGTTGGAGCAACCCTGGACCAGTACTTCCAGTTGTGGTTGTCGCCGGAGTCGCGCTGATAGTCAACGTTGATACCAGCATTTTTGAGTTGCTCAACAAAGGCGTCGACGTCAGCAACAGGTACTACGCCGTCGTCTGAAGTTGTTGCCACAAAGAATGAAACCTGACTCGGATCAACCTCACCAAGATACTGAGTGGGGAACAGCTGCTTGTACAAATCCCATGACCAGCTGGTGGTTCCGTCGCTAAAGGCGTGCTGAGATGTGTAAATAAAGTTGTCGTCAGCAAGCGTTGTCCAAACGGAAGGCGAGAGCAAAATGCCCTTGCTAAAGTAATCGGAGTGGTGCAAAACAAAACGAGCTGCACCATAGCCGCCCATAGAAATGCCGCCGATTGCGTGATCCCTGCGATCTTTTGACACGCGATATGTGCTCTCAATGTAAGGCACCAGGTCGTTCATGATGGCAGATTCCATCTTGAGACCGCGATCGGCGGAGTCAATGTAGAAGCTGTTAAAGCCGTCGACAAAGACTACGATAGCTCCCTGACCAGCGGTTTGAATAGCCTCGTCAAGCATGGCGGACGAATCAAAGCGCTCCAGCAGATTGCGATGATTGCCATACAGTCCATGCAGCATATACACAACAGGATAGGTCTTATCGGGATTGGACTCGTAGTCTGCAGGCAGGTAGACGTCATAGTTCCAGTCCAGACCAAGGGTTGGCGAGTAGAACGATGTCGCCTTGACCGTTCCCTTAGGAGCCTCTTCTTTCTGATCCTCCTGTGTCTCAGACTGAGCGGTTGAGCTGCCCTGAGTGTTCTCAGAGGCGGCTGGCGAGCAACCGTAGAATGGAATCACCAGCAAAAGCGCTGCAAACAAAGCAAGCGCGGTGCTCAGAACAACATGATTCTTAAGTTGGGTTTTGAATTGGGTTTTAAGTCGGGTTTTAAGCTGGCCGCCCAGCAACGCAAAGTTCCGGTGCAAACGTGCGACAAAATCTGTGTCACGCATTGTTTCCTCCTGACGTTGTAGTTTTGACCTTGGTGTAAACATACGAGCACGCCCGCACTTCTCGCCCTATAAAATAAAAAGTCGAAACAAAATGCATCGCACAGCAGGCCAAGTGGTTGTTCTTGTGCTGTGGACGGCTTTGCAATGTGGAGAAACCCGTCAAATTTGAACGAATTGTTGCATTCATGAAGCAACAAAAATTCCCGCGTACAACAGCTAAAGAGTGGAGTATACTTTTAAGGCTTTTCCACAGAGCCCCGTAATCTCTGACAAGAAAAAAGCATCGATGACCCGTCCAGGGGTTATCAACTCGTAATTCGTAGGAGGAGTCAAGTGAAGAAGTCGACTCAGTTCGCCAAGGCTGGCGAAGTCGAGCGCAAGTGGGTGCTCATCGACGCTGAGGGCGCAACGCTCGGTCGTCTGGCTACAAAGGCTGCCATGATTCTTCGTGGCAAGAACAAGCCACAGTACACCCCAAACGCTGATACTGGTGACTTTGTTGTCATCATCAATGCAGACAAGGTTGTCCTTACTGGTGTTAAGGCTGACCACAAGGAGTATTGGCGTCACTCCGGCTACCTTGGTGGCTTGAAGATCACTTCCTTCAAGGAAGAGATGGAGAAGCACCCAGAGCGTGTTGTTGAGCACGCAGTCAAGGGCATGCTTCCTAAGACCACTCTTGGTCGCAAGCAGGGGTATGAAGCTTAAGGTTTACGCCGGCGCTGAGCACCCACATGCTGCACAGAATCCCGTCAAGATTGAGCTGGAGGGCTAAACGATGGCAGATAACACCGCTGTTTACACCGGCACCGGCCGTCGTAAAGAGGCCGTCGCTCGTGTTCGTCTTGTTCCTGGAACTGGTAAGGTTACCGTTAACGGCCGCGAGGCAGTCCAGTATTTTGGTCGCCAGCAGCTCGTAGACAACGCAACCGCACCTCTCCGCATTACTGATACTCTTGGTCGTTTCGACGTCCTCGCAAACTGCGATGGTGGCGGCATCAACGGCCAGTCCGGCGCACTTCGCCTGGGCATCGCTCGCGCTCTTCTCGAGGCTGGCGAGTATCGTGATGACCTTAAGAAGGCCGGCTACCTCACCCGCGATTCTCGTGCGGTCGAGCGTAAGAAGTACGGTCTGAAGAAGGCTCGTAAGCGTCCTCAGTTCTCCAAGCGCTAAGGCCGCTGGACCCAAAAAAGTCCTCACAAAGAGACCTGTTGTATATCGGCAGGGTCTCTTTTTTTGTATACTTTTAAATGGTTGCATTTTTGCATATTTACGCAACCGCTTTTAGTCCGCACGTTCTTCTCGCCATCTGGCGAGAAGCCCCACCTGTCGAGTAGTTCGCTGGCGCTTCGCGCGCACGTTGCTCTCCACCCGACAACATTACATTCGCAGCTAGGAGACGCTTATGAAGTACTTTGGAACCGACGGCTTTAGAGGCCGCGCAAACGAGGGTCTGAACGTCGATCACGCGTATAAAATTGGCCGCTTCATTGGCTGGTATTACGGAGCTAAGCAGGCTCGCAAGGCTCGCATCATCATTGGTAAGGATACCCGCAGGTCAAGCTATATGTTTGAGTCCGCGCTTGTCTCGGGCCTGGTTGCTTCTGGTGCTGACGCGTACATGCTGCACGTCATTCCTACGCCTGGTGTTAGCTACGAGGTAGTAGACGGTGCCTTTGACTGCGGCGTCATGATTACTGCGTCCCACAATCCGTTCACCGATAACGGCATCAAGCTGGTCAACAAAGACGGCTACAAGATGGACGAGGACGTCCTTGAGCAGGTAGAGGCCTATATTGACGGCGAGTTTGACGTTCCTCTGGCAACCGGTGACAGCATTGGCCGCACGGTTGATTACATGCAGGGTCGCAACCGCTACATCTCCAGCCTTATTGCTAGCTGCGGTTTTAGCCTCCAGGGCCTGAAGATTGGCCTGGATTGCGCAAACGGCGCAGCTTCTAGTGTTGCTCGCCCTGTCTTTTGACGCCCTGGGCGCCGAGACGCATGTTATCAACAATGCTCCAAACGGCCTCAACATCAACGTTGATTGCGGTTCAACTCACATTGATCAGCTGCAGCGTTTTGTGGTTCAGAACGGACTTGACGTGGGCTTTGCCTACGACGGCGATGCTGACCGCTGCCTAGCAGTTGACGAGCGTGGTCACGTGGTTGACGGAGACCTGATTCTCTACGTCTGCGGCACCTACCTCAACAAGTATGGTCGCCTGGCAAAGCAGACCGTAGTTACCACCGTCATGAGTAACTTTGGCCTGTTCAAAGCATTTGACGACGCTGGCCTCTCTTACGAGAAGACCAACGTGGGCGATAAGTACGTCTACGCTTGCATGAACGAGAACGAGTACAGCCTGGGCGGCGAGCAGAGCGGTCACATCATCTTTGGTGACCTTGCAAAGACTGGCGACGGCATTCTGACCAGCCTCCGTATTATGGAGGTCTTACGAGCAGAGCGCGAGAAACTCTCTGAGCTGACTCGTCCCGTTACACTATATCCACAGCAGTTGGTTAACGTTCGCGTCACCGACAAAGAGGCAGCTATGCAGTCTCCTAAGGTCAACGACGCAGTTGCAGCTGCCGAGAAGTTCCTTGAGGGCAATGGTCGCGTGTTGGTCCGCGCTTCCGGAACAGAGCCTCTGGTACGCGTTCTTGCAGAAGCTCCAACCGATGAGCTCTGCCAGCAGGCAAACCAGATTGTGCTCGACGCACTTGAGGAGTATAGGCTCAGCGCTTAAGCGCAGATAGATCCAGGGGATACGATGGCACTGGCAGGAATAGGTGTAGATATGCTTGAGATTGCCCGCATGCAGCAGGCAATTGAGAAGCGCCCTCACTTTATTCGCCGTATGTTCACCGATGCCGAGCGTGCATATTGTGAGCGCACTGCTCGTCCTGCGGAGCACTATGCTGCTCGCTTTGCGGCAAGAGAAGCCGTGCTCAAAGCCTTAGGAACGGGTTTCTCGTCTGGTATTGGTTTTCAGGATGTATCTGTTGAGAGAGATCAGCTGGGCAGGCCACAGGCTCGTTTGGCTGGTAAGGCTGCGCAGATTGCGGCCGAGCAGGGCGTGCAAGAGATTGCGCTTTCTATCTCGTACACCAGAGACGTTGCGGTGGCCAATGCGGTTGCGGTGACCAACGCTGTAAAACCCAAGGTAGATCAAAAGGAAGATGCTGCCCAAGAGCTGGCACGTTCGTTCAAAGAAGCTCGTTCTGTGTTGGATGAGCTTGAGCGCGTGCAAGAACCTATAATTGAGACAACCTTTGATGATGTTGTTAAATCCGAGGAGTAAGTTATGCAGCCGGTACTAAATGTTGAGGACATCAAGCGTGTAGAGATTGCGCTGACACGCGTGGGCGTGAGCGTTTCCGAGCTCATGCACCGTGCAGGTTACGCTGCTGCTCAAGAGGCCCTTGGCATGGGAGGGGACATCTCTAACGTTGTCATCCTCGTAGGTCTTGGCAATAACGGTGGAGATGGCTGGGTGGCAGCAGAAGCGCTGCGCTCTAGAAACTGCAACGTTAAAGGTAGTCACCCGCTTGAGCCTCGATCAGATTTCCGGCGATCTTGCACGTCAGATGGCGCAGCGCGCCGTTCGCGCGGGAGTCTCCGTGCTTGTTGGCCCTTCTCGCCAGGAGCTGATTGACCTGCTGGCAACAGCTGACGTGGTGCTCGATTGCATGCTGGGAACTGGCTTCCACGGCAAGGTTCGTGCTCCATTTGATATTTGGATTGAGTGCCTCAATCAGTCTGGTGCTCGCGTGCTTTCCGTTGACGTTCCCAGTGGTCTTTCTGCGCAGAAGGGCCAGGTAGAAAGCGCGTGTGTTGTCGCTGACGTTACCGTTACCATGATTGCGCTCAAGCCCGGCCTTATTGCAGACGCGGGCCGCGATGTTTGCGGCTCCATTGTTGTGGCTCCTCTGGCCGAGCAGACTGAGCGTCTGGTTGTTGAGGCAGACCCTGTTGCCTGGCGCGTTGACCTGGAAGATTATCTTGCTTCTGTTCCTGCCCAGCTCAACGACTGCGATAAATACTTCTCGTGGCTCCGTATTGGTGGTTGGTGGCTCAAGCCGCTTCCCTGGAGCTGCTGTTTTTGCTGCTAAGGCGGCTGCTCGTGCGGGTGCTGGCTACGTTACGCTGGCAGTTCCTGAGGCCATTGTCAGCTGCGTTCAGATGATGCTGCCAGAGGTTCCCGTTATTGGCCTCCCGTGCGACGCTGAGGGCGTGTTTACCGAGGAAGCAGCTCCGCTGGTGCTGCAGCTTGCCGCCATGCGCACCGTTACGCTGGTTGGCCCTGGCATGCGCGTCTCTGGTGGAACCGTCAAGGTTACCTCCGCACTGCTTGACTCCGAGCTGCCCGTTATTGTTGATGCCGACGCGCTCAACTGCATTGCTCGCCTCACCAATAACAACCTCCCCGATTTCCCCGAGCTCACTCGTCGTACCGCTCCGCTCATCATGACGCCGCATCGTCGCGAGCTTGGTCGCCTGGTCAACCAGGTAGACAATCCTCCTGCAAGCCTGGTGGGTCAGCTTGAGGCTGCCCGCAAGATTGTCTGGGCAGACGGTGGCTCTGAGCTGGTCATTGTTGCTAAGGGAACCGCTACCGGTTGCGTGGGCGTTCAGAAAGCTGTTCTGCCAAAGCCTGGTCCCGTTACGTTGGCAACTGCTGGCTCTGGCGATGTTCTTGCTGGTACTATTGCTGGCCGCTTGGCTCAGGTTGCTGGTCAAGTTGATGACCTGCCGACCTTCTGCTCACTTGCCTGTGAGGTTCACGCATACGCAGGTCAGCTAGCTGCCGAGAAGTTCGGTGTACGCGGAGCTATGGCTGGCGACATCTGTGACGCTATTGGCCTTGCCTCCGATGCACTTGAAGAGCAGATTGCATTCCCTATGGCAGACTTGAAGAAGCTGCGGAGTAGGTGAGTCTGATGTCGGCATATCCCCAGGATAGATGGGCTTGGATAGAGATTGATCTTTCTGCCGTCCGCCACAACGTAAAGGCGTTTAAGGCCCAGCTTAACCGCGGTGTCAAAATGATGTGTGTGGTTAAGGCTGACGCATACGGTCACGGTGCTGCTCAGTGTGCTAAAGCCATGCAGTCCGTAGGTGCCGACCAGTTTGCCGTTGCAACGGTCGATGAGGGTGTTGAGCTGCGCTGTTCCGGCATTGATAACCCCATTCTGGTGCTTTCTGAGCCGCCGGTCACTTCCATTCCAGACCTCGTCCGCTTTGACATTATGCCGTCAGTCTACACGGTGGACTTTGCTCTTGCGTATGGCGAGGCTTCCGCCGCAGCTAACAAGGTTGGCCGCTATCACCTGGTCATTGATACCGGTATGACCCGTATTGGCGTCAGGCGAGAAGATCTTCTTGAGGTGCGCGGTTCTATCGATTTCCACAGGGGTCTTGAATGCGCTGGTACGTTTACGCATTTTGCTACGGCCGACGTGCTCGACAACTGGGACTTTGACCTGCAGGTTAATCGCTTTATTGAAGCGGTTACGGCACTCAAAAACGCGGGCTATGAGCTGGGCTTGGTTCACGCTGATAACACCCCTGGCACTGTTCTGCACAAAGACATTCAGTTCGATATGGTTCGCGTGGGCATTGGTCTGTACGGACTTCACCCAAGCAAGCTCACCATTCCCCGCATTGACCTGCAGCCCGTTATGAGCGTGCGCGGTCGCGTGACGCGCGTGGTCTATCCAGCTGTTGGCGACGGCGTTAGTTACGGTATGACGTGGCGTGTTCCTCGCAATAACATCCAGGTAGCTACCGTGCCTATTGGCTACGCCGACGGACTTGCACGTAGCCTTTCTAACCGCATGGATGTTTTGACGCGCGGAGACCGTGTCCGCCAGGTGGGTAATATCTGCATGGATCAGTTTATGATTGCTGTTGATACCGCAGGTACACACGCTAATAAGCCTGCACACGAAATTCGTCATGGTGACGTGGTTACCCTCATCGGTAAAGACGGCGACCAAGAAATCACTGCAGATGAGATGGCTGACCTTCGCGAGACCATCAATTACGAGGTAGTTTGCAACTTTGGTGCGCGCCTCGATAAGGTGTACATCTAATGGCAGTCACGCTTGACGAGATTCGCAAGCAGATTGCTGATTGCAAGAAGTGTCCGCTGTGGGAAACACGCACCAACATTGTGTTTGGTGGCCCAAATCCCGCGGCTCGTGTCATGATTGTGGGAGAAGCTCCTGGTAAAAAACGAGGATCTAAGCGGTCAGCCTTTCGTAGGCGTATCGGGCAAAAAGCTTGATGCGTTGTTAGAAGAAGTTGGCCTTTCTCGCCAGGATGTTTTTATCTCTAACGTGGTCAAATGCCGACCACCTTCAAACAGAAATCCCAAGGTAGCTGAGGTAGAGGAGTGCTCTCCGTATCTTCGTAATCAGATTCGTGCTATTAAGCCAGACGTTATTGTTTGCTTGGGTAATTTTGCAACACAGTTTGTCATGCATACCGATAAGGGCGTGACGGAGTTGCGCGGCAAGTTTTACCAGATAGGCGCTTTTAGCGTGCTACCCACCATGCATCCCGCATCAACTATTTACCGTAAGGAGTGGGCGCAGTTCCTCAAAGATGACCTGCGACTTCTTGCTGATTGGCTTGAGGAACACCCTCGAGGAGGCTCTTGTGACTAACCTTTCTACCAGCGCAAATGACGCAACAGCAAACAATGGCTCTGCAGCAAGCAACACCGCAGCAAACAACCTACCAGAGAAAACTGCGGCTGGCACATATGTCTCTACTACCACAGAACAGACCATTGTTCTTGGTCAGATTCTGGGCAAACTCCTGCAAGCGGGAGACGTTCTGGTGCTTACGGGAGATCTGGGTGCTGGAAAAACGCAGCTTACTAAGGGTATTGCTGCTGGCATGGGCGTCAAGGATGATGTAACCAGCCCAACCTTTACTATCGAGATGGTTTATGAGGGTACGCTTATGCCTCTCTACCACTTTGACCTGTATCGCCTAAACGACCCTGATCAGCTTGAAGATACGGGCCTGTACGATGCGCTTGAGTCTGATGGCCCAACTATCATCGAGTGGGGAGAGCAATTTGTGGAGCAAATTGGCGAGAGAACCCTCGATGTGTACGTTTCTAGGCTATCTGAGGAAGAGTTGGAATCAGACGACGCTGAGCCGCGCCGTGAGATTCGCTTTATCCCACAGAATGCTCGTGGAGAAGAAATCATTCAGTCGCTGTAATTACTGAATAAATAACGTTTTTGTCATCCAGTTATAGATATTTTAAGAATATCTATAACTGGATATTTTGGCAGTACACCTGCGATTTCTTTTCATATATACTTACTAATCCGTTAAAACATGTTCAAAAAAAGAAAAACAATTTTTTCTTGAAATACACGAGTTAAGGAATATGAAATGAAGAAGTATTTGCATAACAACGCAAAGCTGCTCGCAATTGCAGGCATTATGGCAAGCGTGTTGGTTTTCTCGCCAGTACTTTCTGCGATAGCTCTTGCTGAGGGTACTGAGGTAGCTGAGGCAAGCGCCACAACTGAGGCCACCGCCTCAACCGAGTCGTCTGCCGCTACGACCGAAGCGACTGCTACAACTGAGTCGACCGCTCCTGCTGCCTCAACAGATGATGATAGTGACGCAGAGGCAGTTGGATCTTATATGGGCGCCGATGGCATAATGCGTGAAATCCACATTTCAGTATCAACAGATGGCGGCACTTATAACGGAAAAGATTATATTCCACCAACTATTTCAGATGATTTTAAGAGCGTTTCTTTTAGCAGCAATGTTCAGCGTGAGGGATACACACTGGTAGGTTTTTCAACAGGTTATTTTTCGCAAGAGGAAATAAACAATGCAACACCAGATATGTCGAAACCATATACTATCGATGAGAGTGGCAATGTTCATATGAATCTTGATGATATTGTTGCTTGGAGTGTTACCGACGATATTGATACAAACACTATTACGATTCGCTATCATCTAACTACCTTATGGGCACCAAATCCTGAGCCAGAGCCAGAACCAGCTCCCGAGCCAGAACCACAGCCAGCGCCCGCCCCAGTTGTGCCTGCCTCTGATGCAACCCAAACTCCTGCACCAAGGCGCGAGAAAAGCGTTCTGCCCAACACTGGTGACGCAAGCTCTGTAGCAGGTATTGTTGCAGCAGCCGGTACTACTCTTGTTGCACTTAGTCTCCGCAAGAAAATGCAGCAGTAAATAGTCGCCTCCTAGTAGAAATAAATCCTTATGCCCAAGTATTTTCACAACAGCACAAAGCTCCTTATTCTTTCTGGTGTTCTTGTAGGAGCATTGGTCTTCTCGCCAATATTTTCTTCTCTTGCGCTTGCAGAGGGTACTGAGGTGACAGAAGCAACCGCAACTACTGCAACGACTGCAACTAACGATGCAGCTGAGGCAACCGTCACAGTTGAGACAACCGTCTCGACCGAGTCGTCCGCTACAACTGAAGCAGTCACCGCAGCTGAGACGACTGCGACAACTGAGACAACCACTTCAACTGAGGCTGCTGCCAGCACCACCTCAACAGATGACAATGGTGCAACTATTGTTCGTTATTATGATCCTGAAGTTGGTTGGAATATTAGGATTAATCTTGTTGTCGGCGCATACGGCACTCAATACAACGGAAATGCCTATATCCCTGCGACGATTTCAGACGATCATAAGAGTTTTACTTTTGATGGAAATATTCAGCGAGATGGTTACACGCTGGTAGGATATTCGTCAGAAATACTTCTCAGTAATCAAAGGGATAACGCAACTCCTGACCAGTCAATGCCTTACACCGTTGATGCTAATGGAATTGTTCACGTGAATTTTGCTGATATTACAACGTGGTCCGTTACTGATGACCTGCGTGACGACACTACAACTTACTATTACTTTTTTGCTCCTCTTTGGGCACCAAATCCTGAGCCAGAACCAGAGCCAGAACCTGAGCCTCAGCCAGAACCAGAGCCCACTCCAGTTGTGCCTGCCTCTGATGCAACCCAAACTCCTGCACCAAGGCGCGAGAAGAGCGTTCTGCCTAATACAGGTGACGCAAGCTCTGTAGCAGGTGTTATCGCAGCAGCTGGCACTACTCTTGTTGCACTTGGTCTCCGCAAGAAAATGAAGTAATAAACTGCAAGAGCTAATAAGTAACAAATACGCCTCTAGAAATAAGATTCTCTAGGGGCGTTTCTTTTTAAGGTATCTTTTGATTTTTGGCTCGCGGTTAAACGAGCTTTTAGGACACTCTAAAAGATATATCCCTTTGCAACAGCCCAGTTCCAGATGCGGTCAGCCTGTACTTCACAGCGCTGCTTAAGTTCAGCAGTGTTAGAACCTGTGAAAGTAACTTGCTGAACAGAAAGAGGAAGGTTATCTGGCCTAGTAATAGTTAAAGTTGCGCTGTTCATAGCCATACGAGCTGTCTTGTTAGTACCAAGGCGGACCTTAACAGTAAAGTAACCACGATCAACAGGCCACTCGGTAACTTCTCCGCTATTGGCTGTTCCAGACCTAAATCCGTTTGCATTAGCAATAATGCTATAGCCATTCATAAAGAAACCAGCTGCAATAAGTAAGCCACCAATGGCGCACAAAAGAATTCCTGCAAAAATGGTGCCCTCACCATTTAAATTAAAGAAATTCCAGAGGCCGCCAACAGCAAAAAACGCACCGGCTGCCCAACCAACAAGAGGGCTAGCAGCTCCCTGAGGTTTACCAAAATCAATTACATCGTAAGTAAGAGGAATAGGAGAAGTATCGTTTTTATCGTAAAGATAAACGTTGCCTGGAATTTCCTGTTTTTGAGCGGGTTTTTGTGGTGCTTCTGGTGGAGTTGGAAGCGACATAAATCGTCCTCCTTTTAACTGGTAGAACCGTTCAGGATATTAAAATTATCCTATTTGAGAGATTTATTGTAACATATTGGATAGTAGAGGCTTAAATTTTTTAATTTGGCACTGCTCCCACTGAAAGGATGCTTAATGAAAAGACGTCAACTAGTACTGACTTGTGCACTGGTACTTGCGCTTTCATCAGGTGTTGTATTTACTGCGTGTAGCCCTAATATTTTTGGTTTACCATCACCTGAAGAGATTGCCGCTCAGAAGGAAGCAGAAGAGAAGAAAGCTGCTCTTGCTCCTTATGTAGGCATTTGGGAAGCCAAGTCAATCGAAGATGAAAATAAGGGCACAGTCACTGAAGACATGTACAAAGATGTTAGAGATGTTTATCTAGCAATTTATGGCTATGACTTCTCTGATGATGGCACTGGTTTGTTTGTTCGCTTCGGCGCTCAGAAGCCCTTTACCTGGTCTGTTGATGCCGATGGAAAGCTTACTATCACCCTTGCAGGCAATGCTGGAAGCTATACAGCAAGCGTTGATTCCTCAGGTCAGATGACCGTTGAGGGCTCTGATGGTTCTAAAGCTATCCTTACTCAGGTAAGCAAGACCTCAGGTGATTATTCTCATATTAGGTATGAGCCCTTTAATCCATTAACAGGAACGGGCAACATTTCTAAAAACAAGTCATCGCATGAAACTAAACTACGCTTTACTATCACCACTGAGCTTGATCAGGTCATTGTTGATACCGATGAGCTCTATGTAAGGCTTATTGGCATCGCTTCCCTTAAAGACCTTAAGGGTTTTGAAGGCTATGTCTTTGAGGTTATTAATAGAACTCCTTATACAACCGGCTATCAATTTACTATTCAAGATCCAACCGATGGCTATTGGGCTTATGGATTTAACGTGTTAGAGCCAGGTGAGAGAGTCTATGAGTACGTTCTTAATAACCAACGTAGAGATAAGTCACTCTCTGAAGTCACGGATGTAAAAGGAACTCTTGAGTATGACCACTCTAGCAATGGCGCCCTTCATAATGACGAGAAAACCGTGACATTTGATTTGCCTACTGGGCAGAGCAAGTAACAGTTAAGAGTTAGTTTTATATCGCTGCACGTATGGAAGAAGATCTTATGAAAAAGCGTCAAATGCTGTTAGGATGTCTGCTTGCACTGGTGCTTTCTGTAAGTGCAGTGCTCAGTGCCTGTTCATCAGGGGATAATAGTCCCGCAGGAAACAAAGTCTGCTGGTCAGATCGTAGGTGTTTGGGAAGCTTATGACATCTTTGAACCCGGACTAGGAAACCTGAGGGAGGGAGAAGCCTACGACGATTATAAAGAACAGTTCCATGCAATTTATGCTTTCAGCTTTGCTGAGGATGGAACTGGCTTGTTTACTCGCTTTGGCATAATGAAGCCTTTTACCTGGACTGTTGATGCAGAAGGAAAGATTACCGTTACTCTTGAGGGAACTGCGGGTTATTTTACGGGACAGATTGACGCTGAGACTGGCAGGTTAAGGCTCAAGGGCACAGGCGACGATGAGACTGACGCCGAGCTTAAGCAGATTTCAACTACTGCTGGAGACTATGCAAGTGCTACCTATCAGCCATTTGATCAACTTACCAATAAAGGTACCGTACCAACCATGGTTAGGTATAACGATCTCAAGTTTAAAAATTTTGAAATAACTCGAGAGGTCAATAAAGTTCTTATCGATACAGATAAGCTGTATATGAGTCTGTATGCTATCGCTCAGGTACCGGGAAGCTCTCAAGAAGGTTACGTATTTGAGATTATCAACAAGTGTCCTGACTCATTTTACGGAGAGTTCTCTCTTGGAGATCGAGTTGGTCCTCTGAATGCCTTTGGTCAAGCCTCCTTACAGCCTGGTGAGAAGTTCTATTTGTTCGTTCCTAATGTCTCGCAGACACCAGGATCTCTTGTGGCACTTTCTAATCCAAAGCTACGGTTTCTATTGGTTACAATAACGGAACAACCTATACGCCTGTTTCGGAAAGGGAGAAAGTACAGCTTGATCTAAACATCCCTCCTAAGTCTGAGTAACAAAAGAACGCATATCTTCAGGTTGATCACTACCATTGAAAGGACACTTGATGAAAAAACATAAAATACTGCCAGTTGTTGCGCTTGTCTTGGCGCTCTCTACTGGTGTTATGTTTACGGCTTGCACTCCTAACATTGGTGGACCTTCGGCTGAAGAAATTGCAGCTCAGAAGGAAGCAGAAGAGAAGAAAGCTGCTCTTGCTCCGTTTGTGGGCGTTTGGGAAGCAAAGTCTATTAGTGATCCAAAGAAGGGCGAGATTCCCGAGAGTGTCTATCCAACAGCAAGAGACACATTCCAGGCCATTTACGGCTATGACTTTTCCGACGACGGCACTGGACTATTCATCCGTTTCGGTGCTCAGAAGCCCTTTACCTGGACCGCTGATGCTAATGGCAAGATTACCATCACCCTTGCTGGCAACGCCGGAAGCTATACAGCAACCGTTGATTCCTCAGGCCAGATGACTATTGAGGGCTCTGACGGTTCCAAGGCAGTGCTTTCCCAAGTAACTAAAACCTCAGGTGATTACTCTTCTCTTAAATATGCTCCATTTGATGCGCTTACGGGTAAGGGAACTATTGGAGGAAATTATTCCTCCCATGAAGACTTTTATATGAATTTTAAGGTAGTTACCGAGGTCAACAGGGTTGTTGTTGATAATGACGACATGTACGTCAGATATGTTGGAATCGCCACAACACCAAGCGGTCAAACCGAAGGTTATGTTTTTGAGGTAATCAACAAGTCCGATAAGACGGCCTCATATGACTTTAGGCTGGATAATTCGGATTCCACTGTGTTTGGAACAGCTCTTAATGTTCTTGAGCCTGGTGAGAGATTCTATGAGTTTGTAGTTGATAGCTCCAAAGCAGATGTACCTCTGGCTAAGCTTTCTGAATCTCAGGGAACTTTTAAGTATTCCCATGTTGCAGATGGAAGCAGTCTTGAAGACGAGAAGACCGAGCAGTTTGATTTGACGATTTCACAGAATAAGTAATGCACTCAGACGATACCTAGATTGAGCAGAATGAACTTCGTTAAAAAAGTGTCGCCAAGAAAGGACATTGTCAATCTAGAGAGCTTTTGGTGTTGGAGGGACTTTCTTGAAACAGCGTAGACTACTTTTTTTATGCTTGTACTTACACTTGTGCTTTCTACCAGCATTGTGTTTACTGCTTGCACTCCTAACATTGGCGGACCATCTCCTGAAGAAATTGCAGCTCAGAAGGAAGCAGAAGAGAAGAAAGCTGCTCTTGCTCCGTTTGTAGGTGTTTGGGAAGCAAAGTCTATTAGTGATCCTAGCCAGGGAGATATCCCCGAGAGTGTTTACCCAACGGCAGTAGAATCCATGAAGTCAATTTATGGCTATGACTTTGCTGATGACGGCACGGGTAATTTTATCCGTTTTGGCGCTCAGAAGCCCTTTACCTGGTCTGTTGATGCTAATGGAAAGCTCACTATCACCCTTGCAGGCAATGCTGGCAGCTATACAGCAACCGTTGATTCCTCAGGCCAGATGACCGTTGAGGGCTCTGACGGTTCCAAGGCAGTCCTGAAGCAAGTTACTAAAACATCTGGTGATTATTCCAGCTTTAAGTACAAGCCTTTTGACGCAATGGCAGACAAGGGCACTATTGCATATAACTTCTCTTCTACTAAGGGCGAATACAAGATGCGCTTTAAGCTGAAGACCGAGGTGGACAAGGTTCTTATCGATAATGACGATCTTTATGTCAGGTATGTTGGTATTGCTAAATCCCCAGATGGTTACTCTGAAGGCTACGTCTTTGAGATTATCAATAGATCTGAAAACTGGGTAAATTGCACCTTTAAGTTAGATAATTCTGAGAATTCCGTATGGGCTAACGATTCCAACTATCTTGAGAGCGGCGAGAGGGTCTTTGCATTTGTTATTAACGATTCTTATCAGAAAAAACCTCTTGCTGATCAGACTGAGGTAAATGCAGTTGTTGAGTACTACCACATCAAAGGTGGTAAGAGCATGGAAGACACTAAGACAGAAAATGTCGACCTGATAATCTCTCAGAAGAAGTAAGTGTGCCTTTGATAATGAGACAAGTACGTACACATAAAACATTTACGTGTTGAACGTGGAATACAGAGACGTCACCTGTACAATGGGTGACGTCTATTCTTTTACTGACCGTTCTTTAGAGTTTAAGAAAGAAGCGTGATTAATCATGCAGAAGGCTTTGATTTCGATTGATTACACCTATGATTTTGTAGCAGATGACGGAAAGCTGACAGCGGGTGCGCCAGCTCAGGCTATTTCAGACGCAATTTATGAGGCTACAAAGTGCGCTTTTGATCGTGGTGATTATATTTTCTTTGCTATTGATGCTCACGATCCAGAGGATAACTTCCATCCAGAGACTAAGCTTTTCCCACCTCACAATATTATTGGCACAAGTGGTAGAGACCTGTTTGGTCCTCTAAATGATTTCTATCAGCAGCACAAAGATGACAGCCATGTGTTCTGGATGGACAAGCGTCACTACTCGTCCTTCTCGGGAACTGATCTTGATATTCGTCTGAGGGAGCGCGGCATTAACACGGTTATCCTAACTGGTGTTCTTACCGACATCTGCGTGTTACACACGGCAGTGGACGCTTACAACCTGGGTTATCACATTGAGGTTGTTGAGCCAGCAGTTGCATCACTGACGCCTGAGAACCATCAGTTTGCGCTTGCGCATTTCAAAAATACCCTTGGGGCAACATTGGTTGACGCAGATCTTAATGAGATTGAGAGCGCATAATGACGCCAGAACAACGAGCAGTTAAATGGTTTGAGAAGGTTCCTGAGGCAGATGATCTTTCATTTGACCAGAGACTTGCTATTTGCAAAAAGACCGGAAATGCCATGGCGCTTGTCTTTGTTGTTCTATTTTCGCTTGAGTTGATACTTGCGTATGTGCTTACCGATGGCTCGTTTGTATTCACTATGACCGATACTTTGAACAGCATACTATCAAGACCTGGTAGAAGAGTTACGGCCCAGGGAGTGGCTGTTGCGGGTATTCTTGTAGTGGCACCACTATTGGTTATTCCTGCAGCTGCTACGTTTCTTGCTCGTTCTATTGTTTTTAAGCAAGAAATTAAGAAGTGCTTAAGTAAGTAGTCAAGTAAATTAGCGGCTTCGTAAATTAGTTAAAGCGTTGATAAGACTCAAGGTTAAAAACTTGAGTCTTTTTTGTTCGAGGCTTTAGCCTGTTGAGCGCGTGTAACGCGCGAAACACAAAACCACCCGCTATTGAACTGCCTCCCATTTCTTTTGTCCAAGCAATGGGAGGCAGTTCATATGCGGGTGATTATGATTCTGCAGCGTGTTAGCGTCGGCTTTTGCGTTTGGCGCGCAAAATAGTGCAGCTTTGGTAGGTTCTGCCGAAGAATCGACATGTTCTTAATCAAGATAGCCAGGCAGCTAGGCGGTCACATTACCTGATATGCATCTCTATGCATAAACTTCATCTAATATGCTTAAACATGAATAGGCTTATATAAGAAATTTAACTATAGATAAATTCCGCTTCTAAGGAACACACCTATGTCAGATAATCTGCACAATTGCGGCCATATTACACATCAAATGAAGATAATCTGCATGATTGAGGTATTTTCAGCGTAATGTATACGTCTTTTTGACAGATTATCCGACTTAGGTGTGTTTTGAACTGCCTCCTATTTCTCGTGTCCAAGAAATGGGAGACAGTTCATCCGCCGGCGCCGATATCGGTGATCGTACCTCCGCAAGGATATGAATAATTCAAAAATTAGCTTGAGTTAGCGCCTATACTTGGCGTTCTCGAATGCAATCTTGAAGTCTTCAAGGAGCTCACGAGGGACCTTCTCCTGATCTCCATGATGGAGCTCCTGCATAAAGACATTGCTTATAGCTCCAAAGATCAGGCGAGGAGCAATCTTATCTGCAAGAGGCACAAATTCTAGAGCGTATCTTTTCTCGTCGATAGTGAGCCAGGTTCCTCTCCAGCTACCGACTGTTCCCTCGATATCTGAAGCATGGGCCGAGGCAAAGACGTTTTGATTGTTATCAAAGAGGTACACGACACCATCTGCGTCAACGCCAACAAAACCGTCTGTAGCGCACTGCTCAAAACCAGAAACAATATGCGCACCACTGGTCCAGAACACCCAGTTCTTCTCGCCAGCCATAGACAGACCTTTCTAAAACATCAAAAGTTTCTTGTTTAAATGGTAGTGGGAGAATACTTTTAGAGCAAGTAATTTTTCGGTCAAAAAGCATAGTTTACCTGCGAACTCAACCTGCTGTTGAGTGGCTGGAAACCGTTGCGATACCCAACTCAACTGATGCGTTCTTGTTGAACGTATTGTTACGACTCATAGTGAAATCAGCGGCCCGCATGCCATTTCAGTGATAATGAGTTGAGAAAAAGGAGCAACTATGACTACTTCATCTGAGACCCTTGGTCGTCGTATTGCACGACTTCGTTTGGCTAGAAACTGCAACGCAGGAGCGTCTGGCAAAAGAGCTGAACGTGAGCCCGCAGGCGGTGAGCAAAGTGGGAGAACGACATTAACTATCCGGATATCTCGCTGTTGCCAGATCTTGCTCGTTTCCTTGGCGTGTCCGTTGACGAGCTTTTTGAGCGGCGCAAGCGCTTCTGCTCGGAGAGCGCTACTGCCCAAGAGAACGCTGTTGCTCAGGGAGGGTGCTGCTGTCGGGAGAACGGTGCTGCCCAGGAGGTGCTGCTGTCAGGAGAGCGGAGCTGCAGAGTTTATCTTTGTAGATGAGAGCCCTTCGAGGACGATCGACCAGGGTATTGCTACTCAGTCTTCAGGTTTCAGCTTTGGCAAGCTTTTTTTGGTAAGAGCATGATCAAAGTCGAGAAAAACGACGAGACTGACAGTAGCAAGAAGAAGGGTGTCCGCCTGGGCAACGGCTCTGCAAAACACGGCTTGCACGTGTATGTAGTCTCCGACGATGGTGATGTTGTGGACATGTGCGTGCCTCTGGGCCTGGCAAAATTTGTTTTGAATTCGGGAATTCAGATCAGCGGAAGCTATCTTAATCAGGAAACTCAGGAGCAGCTCTCTAACATCAATCTTGATGCGCTTATGGATGCTGCAAAGACTGGCGAGAGTGGCACACTTGTGGATATTACTTCCGCAGACGGCGACGTCGTGAAGATTTGGTTTGACTAAGCACTAACGATTACATAGACTGATAAAAAACGAGATACGCCCGGGCAGTTGCTTGTCGGGAAACGGTCTCGTTTTTTGTTAGGTGTGGATTTACTTAAGGTTCACTATTCCATGGTACTTCTCATTTGATGTAAAATAGTGCTACTAAATTGCGTACTGGATAGTGCGGGCTCAAGAGAGCCAATTATCTTTTTTGGCATCTTCATATTGCATGGAGATGCCATTTTTTAAAGGAGAATGTAATGGAGCAAATTGCTCTGTTGTTCGAATCTTCTGCAGAAAACCCTAATGTTGTTGATTCTGTTTGGTATAACGAATGGTCGGCAGCAAAAGAGTTGTCACAGTTTGATGTTCATCTCTTTAATTACGAGGCATATCTTAATGGCGAAGAACTTATTTGTGATAAAGCTCCAAGACATGACATGCCAACGTTTCTTCGCTGTCATCCAACGTCTAAAGAAAATTACAAACGCCTAGAGCATGATCTTTTATCTTTGGGGTATAGGCTTTTAACTGATTCTTGGCGCGTAATCGGACCTGAAGAAAGAGGTTTGGGAGGACATTCTTCATCAGGGGATTATGCAATAGAGAACATTAATGTTGGTGCATGTTTTTGGTTCAAGCGGTCATGGTTCTTACCTTCCTTCTGTTTATGTTGTAAGAGATGCTGATGGTCCTCTTAGTGATTTGAATGAAAGCCTAGCTATAGGATATTTTTTTCAGGAGATGAGGGCAAAGAACTTGCTAAAAAAATTTGAGAAAGCAAAAAGGTACTTACTTTACTGGTGGGGCTTTTCTTTGAGGAATATGTAACAAAAAGCTACATGTAATGAGATTCCTGTGACTTGGAGAGTTTTTTTATTTTGAAGGTAAAGCATTTTTTTAAAAAGTCCATTAGAGCTCGATGTCTTAACAATTTGTCCCAATTTACCCAAACCACCTAAAAAAAGCTTATTGGATCATTTCGGGATGTTACCTGGAACTTGTTTTTATGCTTGCGATTTCATCTTGTTAAAAGAGGGCATTTGGAAATGTTATAGGTTTTTTTGACGGACAGATGTCTCAGGTCCCGATTGGTGAAGACATCGAGAAATTTCTATGCAACACTTGCTAAATGCATAAAAAGGGCACCTCATATTCCAGAATGGGTATGGTGTCTTACGGCAGAAGTTAGAGATGAAAAATAAGATTGGTGAGGATAAACGCGTAGTTCATGGAACACGTCATTTTTTTCTCCGGGTACAAAAAGTTTTTCTTCATCCACCAAATTGGGACGAACGTGTTGCTGCAATAGGCATCCCTCGTTATACAGATAAATATATACGCGTTGTTATGGATGTCAGAAAGCTTGAACATTTTGCATTAGAGAAAGTGAGTGATCCAGAAATTGTAACTGCACTTCAAAAATCCTGGTAACATCTGGGTATTTACCCACATGGCGCCAACTTCAGTTGGACGTGGTTACTGGGATCAAAGTGAGGAATTAAGACAACAGATTCAGGACGAAATAAATTGGCTTTCTCATTTAGATCCAGACGGAAAGCGCTGGTCATAACTTATTCTTATTGACATCATATTGAAGGAATGTAGAATTACATTAACAACGCGTAGCATAGTAAGCAGTGCCCTTGTTGGAGATGACTCAGGTGCAATTCCTGGCCGTTGTTATTAGCCGCTTTAGAGCGGCTTTTTGTTTAGTGTGGATTTCGACGTAATGCTGCAACAGCACGTTCTTCTCGGCCGGTAGTGGAGATTCTTACATGAAGTCTTTGATTGTGTACTATTCATATTCCGGCATCACAAGAAGGCTTGCGGAGGATATTGCGCTGATTACCGATGGTGAGTTGCTGGAGCTTAAGCCTCAAGAGCCCTATTCTTTCTCGTATAACACGGCGGTAAAAGAGGTTAGAGCGCAAATAGAAAAGGGCGTTTGTCCTGCTCTGATGCAATACGATACAGATGTTGCTGGCTTTGATACTGTTTTTATAGGATCGCCTAACTGGCTTAAAACATTTGCTCCTCCAGTGCTTTCGTTCTTAAGAGCAACGGATTTAAGCGGTAAGACAATCATTCCGTTCTGCACGCATGGCGGCGGAGGATTTGGAAACATGATTGAGGAGTACCAGAGGGAGTGCGGTGCTTCTCGTGTAATGCCTGGACTGGCGGTAAAAGGCACGTATACTTTTAGCGAAGTGCAAAAGTGGCTGGATTCGATAGGGTTGGACAATGCGAGTACTTCTAGCTGAAGACGAGAAAAGAATGGCTGCGGCTATCATGGCCCTATAAAGCGGATGGCGTGCCCTCCCTCTATGCAGAGCGAGGCTGCGCGCCATCGGCATACGTAATATATCATATTTTTTCTTGAATAAAAGTATCGTATATAGACGTCTTTCTCGACAAGGCGTCTTTTTTATTTATGCAGGTAGATAGGTGTCTTACAAAATATGCGAAAATCGCATATTTATAGGTTGACGTGCAGTTTTATAAATATTCTAAAATCGTATATTTTTACTTTTATCTGGGATTATTCGGTTGGCGCGTCATCGTCATGCGCAAGCAGGGAGTTGAACAGCTCGTTGATATCAGTTTGGCGCTGGGCGGTTTCTTCCTCAGCTGGCATCCACGTGCCATCTTGGTAGTAAAGAACGTCACCCTGGCAAGCATTGCTTGGTAGCTCGTTGATAGAAACGGTCAGCATATTGCCTGGCTGATCGTTTAGTTCAAGCACGGCAAGATTGTTGTCTTCAAATCGATCAATGATTGCTTTCATTACTTGGTCCTCGATTTTGACGACGTGCCAGATTTATCTTGTGAGGTTGGAGCTACCACTGTGCCGGGTTTCTCGCCAGATATATCAATGTTTGTACCATCGCAGGTAATGGTAATGGTTCCATTGGCGCCCGTTCCCCAGACTTCAACGGAATGTTTGCGGAGGGCGTTCAGGACCGACTGCATGGGGTGGCCGTAGGGGTTGTCCACGGCGTACGAGAGGACGGCGTAGGTGGGCGAGAGCTTGTGAATCAGCACCTCGGTAGTGCCTGTTCGGGAGCCGTGATGCGAAAGTTTGAGCACGTCAATGTGACCTGGATTGGAGTTCAAGATGGCATTTGTGGGCGCGTCTCCCGTGAAGAGGAACGTTTTGTTGCCAACGGTCAGCTTGATGATTATCGAGTAATCGTTGGTTTCGGGGAAATTTGCGTCTTTTTTGGGCCAGAGAATTTCTAGCTTGTAGCTGTCAATTTGGTCGATGATGGTGCCCGCCTCGGCAAGGGTTATCTGCAGGTTATTGTTCTGGATAGCGGCCAGAAACTTTCTGTATGTTGCCGTGTTGTTTGTTTTATTTGGTGCGTAAATGGTCCCGATTTGGGTGCTGGAAATGACGTCCGCCATACCGCCGATGTGATCTTCGTCGGGATGGGTGGCCACCAGGTAATCAATTTTGTCTCGACCAAGTTCTTGGAGGACCTGGGCAATTTTTGGGGCAGAGCCCGTGGGGCCTGCGTCGATGAGCATGGTTTTCTCGGGGAGTGCGATGAGAATGGCTTCTCCCTGACCTACGTCGATGAACTTGATGGTTACGTTTGTGCTGGCCTGAGCGGTGGCAGACGACGTGCCGGAGCCTGATTGGGAGGACCCGCCAGGCGCTTGAACTGCGGTTTGTTGGCCCGAGAACTCCGCGGTAGATAGGGTGGTTGGAAGCGGTTGCGTGAGCGCTGCGCTAAAGTAGAGCGCTACCGTAAGCGTGGCTAGTGCGATTCCAGCTTTCTGTTTTCCGGCGTATCGTTTATGGGGTTTGAGCTTGCCTTTTATGAGCTTTTTGGGAGCACTGGCATCCTCGTAGATGAGGTTCAGGGCGCTTTCGATAACCGGAAGCGAAAAAATTGCTGGTAGAAGGTAAGAAAGCATCGACGGAGAGGCAAGTGTTTGCGCCAGAGCAAATGCGCCAACAATCAGCGCTGCGTTTAGAGCAAGCCTGGTAAGTCCCGATTTCCAGCCTTTAAGATAAAACTGCGGAATACCAAAAATGCCAAATACCAGGGAAAGAAGGAGCGCAAATAAGTAGTCAGATTGCTTGCCAGAGGATGTACCGGGTGATTCAGTTTTACTGTCAAATTGCTTTTGGTTGGGCATAAAACCTCTCTGGACACGTGCGTTCTGAAGAATCTTACCCTATTTGACCAGCCAGTCCAGGGCTTTCTGCATTCTTCCTTCAACGTTTTGGAAGTGATTTCCACGGTTCAGCTCAAACATTGAGGTTATTCCCGCGCTCTCTAGCCTGCTGGCGAGAAGTTCTGCGTTTTCTCGCACGTGCATTATTTGCGGATTGGGGGTTCGTGCTTCTCGATCACCCAGAGAAAGATAGGCGTGTGTGAGGCCGACCGCCCCTCCACTAAGCTGCTGATCTACGTAATCCAAAAGCCCTGGGAACCAAAACGATCCCGAGACAGCTCCGACGCGCTGGAAGGTAGCGACGGGGGCGTCGACGTGCGGCGCGCCGGGCTGGCACTCGTGCGCGACCTGCTGCGACGAGACGTCGTCGGGCTGGCAGACGCGTGCGACCTGCTGCGAAACGCCGGCCCAGAGGCTGAACAGACCCGCGAGCGAATATCCCACAAGCACCCTATACGTTGGCGGATCGGTGAGCTCCGACTCCGTCCAGGGGATGACATGGTTGATGAGGGTGTCGAGCGTTTTCTGGGCGCCATCACCAAAGTTGGGTCCCTTAGCAAAAACGCGCGGAGCACACCAGGGCGAGAAGTTCTCTTCCCACAGGTCAACGCCAATGTGCACTAGGCTGACGCCTACCGGTACCTGAACGGGGGAGTTGTCGGCCATGTCTCCCAAGAGGTAGACAACAGGCGCTCCAGCTACAGAGGACATCTGTGTGTAGATAGAAAGTCCGGAGATGATCGTTTTTCTCGCCGTGTGGTTGGTGGGGTGCGCAGCAGTGTCGGCGGTGGGCTGCGTATCTGGTGTAGCGCTCATGCTACTCACTCAACGTCATTTGCAGGTAGTAGACGTTTTCGCGCAGGTGAGCGGCAACCTCGCGGTCGATGACGCCCTCAAACTGCAGGCGCGAAATCTGGTCCAGCTCAATACGCAGCGCGTTTCTGCCACGTCGTCGGCGTACTTTCGAGCATCCGCAAGTTGCTGCCTAAAGTGCGGCGATATCTTGTGTGAACTCAGATTGTAAGGTAGCTGGTAGGAGGCTTGAGTATCGCTGGAACCATGCTCCTTGTTGATATTGATGCGACTCCAAATAGACTCAATTACTGATTCATGGTCAATCATCAGGTTTGACGCGACAATAGCCATCTGCTCGTCGTCGCCGTTAGCAATACGCTCCAGGTCGTCGAGCTCAGCGTATTCCATCTCAAGCGCATACAAACAAGCCTGGTAGTAGGACTGATCTGCGTCTTCTAGGTGTCTGATACTACCATCGATGATGCGCTGAGCAGCTAGTTTAAGCTCGTGGAGGGCAACGGCAATCCGTGAGCGGTGGTTTGTCTTTGAGGCAATGTTTGCGAAGGGTCCATAATAACCTACTGACCTGCGGATTGAAGTAATATCGTCGACAATTTGGTCCCACGGAATGGGATTTTTTGTTTTGATGTGGCGCTCGCGCAGTTGCTCAAGGCACTCCTGCTGAACCTCGGTTCCGTGAAGTACCAACTCTTTTATCAGCTTGCTTGAGTTAGGCGCCGTAAAGTGAGACGCAAATAGGCGATTGGTGTAGCGCGCAATATTCAAACGAAGTGCAGGTAAATACTTTGCATTGGCGTTTTCCGACTGCAGCAAACTCCTGAGCTCTGCAAGCGTTGCTTCCAAAACAGCAATCTCTCCCTTGTGGAGGCGTTCGGGCAGGTCAGAGTCTGCTTCCGGAGACTTTGACAGCACCGGTAGCAGATTGTCTGCCAAGAGTAACGTGGCGAGAATAACGCCGGCGGCTATGGTAATCAGCAGATCCCTTTGCGGAAATGCTGCTCCGGACTGAGTTACCAGCGGCAAGGTGAGGATAATCGACAACGTTACCGCACCTTTTGCGCCCGCAATAGTGGTAACCAGCACGTTCTTGATGAGCTCGGCAGACGTGATGGAGATGGGCTTTGGAATGCACGTGGGTTTGGGCTGCTCGTCGGGCTTCTCGCCGGCAGTGTCTTCGGAGTCGCTTTCGTCATCTTTACCGGTGCAGAGATGTCCACCCTTGTGGAGCTTGTGAGTTTCCAGCGCGTAGAGCCACGCAAAACGGACTGCGTGCATGAACAGGGTAATTGCGACAATAATTCCCAGAATCTGCAGGATATTGAGGCCTCCGTTGGTGCCAGGAAGCACAGCAAGGGGGAGCTGCATTCCCAGGAAGACAAAGATGGTACCGTTGATGAGGAAGTTAATGACTTTCCAGGTAGAATTCGAGACTAATTTTTGCCTTGCAAACAGCGCTTCATTGTTCTGCCTTCGAGGGAGCGCAATCACCAAGCCTGTTGCTACAACAGCAAGTACGCCAGAAACGTGGAAGGTTTCGGCAAGAAGATAGACAAGAAACGGCGTCAGTACTTCGTAGAGGACGTTTGCGACAGTGTCCACGTAACCCAACCTACTAAGCATTGCGTTGATGGAAGAGAAGACAAAGCCGATGACAATGCCCATTGCCACGCCGCCTACAAAGAGCACCGTAAAAGATCCCGCCGCATCTATCAGGGAAAACGTTCCCGTAACGGCTGCTGCAACAGAGAACTGAAACGCGACAACGCCAGATGCGTCGTTAATCAGAGACTCTCCGGAGAGAAGCATCTCCTGGCGATGAGTCAGGTGGATGTTGGACTTGAGTGCGGTAACCGTGGCTGCATCAGTTGGTCCTAACGCTGAGGCTAGCGCAAACGCCGCAGCCAGAGGGATTGAGGGAACCATCAGATGAAGGGCGTAACCGACCGAGAGCACGCTGACAACCACCAGTGCAATTGCCAGTGACAAAATGCTGTTCAGGTTAAGGAGAAGTGCACGAATGTTGGTTTCTCTCGTCTCGTTGAAGAGGAGTGGGGCAATGAAGAGCAGCATAAAGAGCTCGGACTCTAGGTGAATCTCTTGGACGCTGGGCAAAATGAGCGCAACTAACAGGCCGATAATCACCTGGATAACCGGATGGAGACGTTGACAAATTTGTCGATGACCGAGGAAGCTACGACGCAGGTCAAAACGATGAGCACAAATTCAAATGTCTCCAACAGGCTTCCTTTCTGGTCATAGGTGGCAATGACGGCGAGTCCGCGACGAGTCCGCGACGAGCGGCGGATCCACGAGGGTTCCGAGCACACGGGGTTTCTCGCCAGATAACGCTTCATTCGAGTATATACGGTTTTGCGGATCTAGCTCGACTTGGCGCAGATAACACATGGTTTCTGCGGTGATACGTGAGCTCTATCAGTGAGGCTTGGAATTGCGAGCCTAAAAAGTGCATGAAGTCTGTGTAAATTTACTCAGACATGGCGAGAAAAACCGGCAAATAGCTCAGACTTGGTGAACTTTTCCGGCAAATCGTTCAGATATGGCGAGAAAATCAGGCTCCATGAAAGGGCGAGCTTGGATGCGCTTTAAACTCTGCCTGGAAAGCGAGCCTAAAAAGCGAGCCTGAAAAGTGCAAAGATTCTGTATTTTGGATACAGATTCTTTGATGAAATCAGGCAAATCCACAGATTCTTTGATATTTTCAGGCAAATTTTACAGATTCTTTTAAGAAATCAGGCGCGGAGCAAAAGATCGAGCGCCCTTAGCTTATGCAACTCCAAGATAAAAGAATGCGTAGTTGAGCACGTTGATTAACGTGTACAGACCTCCAATGACCAGGTAGGGCCAGAGGTGCGCTTTGGTGATTGCGATAAACTCGCGGATAAACGCCGTGGGCCAGTACCAGCCTTTGGTGTGTGAACCGATGCCATCTGCCTTAATGCCCAGGTTGTGGGCGTATTCGGCGCAACGGAAAACGTGGAAATCGCTGGTAACAACCGCTGTGGTGAATTCGCTGTCAGCAGGCGCGTCGTTGCTGGTAACCGATCCGCCAGCAGGCGCGTCGTCGGCCGCTGCGGAGGTGCGGTCGGCGCGGATTACAGCTAGCGAGTATCTAAGATTTTCCCAGGTAGTAGTGGACTTGTCTTCCATGAGGATTGCGTCAGCTGGAACGCCCTTCTCCAGAAGATAATCGCGCATGGCCTGAGCTTCGGAGACCACCTCATCAGCACCTTGACCTCCAGAAACAATAAACTTTCCGTGTTGATGCTGCTTGTTCCACAGATCAAGTGCCTTATCAATCCTACCCGCGAGTAGCGGGGTTGGTCGCGGGCCATCAAGTCCGGCACCATGAATGATGATGTAATCGTACTGACGACGGCGGGGAAGGATCCGATATATCCACGAATAGAACAGCAAAGCCACAAAAGTAAACGAGAACCATAAGCCCTCGAGCGTAAAAAGCCCCAGCAAAAAGACAACAACATGGCGAGTATCTAGGTCAAAATAATTTACGATAGACGGAGACGCAAGCAGTAAGATAAGAAATCCAGCCATCAAAAACGGCAGCATCGACGTCAGTGAAAATCCGTTATTTTTTACAACAACTATGGTGTTGATCAGCAAGAAACCAATGGTCAGAAATGGTGTCAGCAGTACAAGAGTAATCAGAATTAGCCCAAGGATAAAGTTGTTCAGTCTCAGCACCAGAAGAATTGATGACCATGCAAGAGCCGCGAACAGAAAAAGTGCATTGCGGAACTGTCGAGGTTCCTTGATAAATGAGTAAATAAACAGCACACCAGGAACAACCGCTGGAGCCAGCAGGATGGCGTACAAGATTATGTATTGCCAATCAAATTGAACACCAACGTCTCTAAGCAAGTTATCAATGGGCATGCAAATTCCTTTTTTGACTGCTGGTTTTCTCCACAAAGCGATTCATTGAAGAGGTTCATTTGGCGAGAAATTCATCTACCAGAATTATAACAAAGCGCCTTTGCGTAGCTGCTGAGACGCCCCTGCATACCACTCGACATCGCTTGCGTACAACAGAAAAGTGGACATCTGCCCTTTTGATTCGGTGAACGGTAACCGTTCGCCGATAAGCGTTGTTTCACATCGGCCGGAGGTTTGGTTAACGGTATGTTAGCGTACACATTGTCTACGTGCGCAAATATCGGACATTTGCAAACCGCATTTCTCGCCAGCCTAAAATTCATGAAAGTCTGCTCAACCTTTCACGGTTTCGTTCTAGATTTACGTAAAAAAGTGCTTGAAAATGTACTTCGCGAGTGTTCGTCGTTTTGTTGTGGAGAGGACCCATTTGTGGCTGCAACAAAGTAGCGAGCTTTCGCAAAAACGTTTATAGGCCTCGTCAGTGTCACGCAAAAGGCGTGCTCCTCCACGAGGTAGGTAGTGTTTCAACTGCAGAAACACAGATTTTAGGAGGGTTTTATGAAGGGTTATGCAATGCTCAAGATTGGCGAGTCCGGCTGGATTGAGAAGGAGACACCAAAGTGTGGTCCTCTGGACGCAATCTGCAAGCCACTTGCGGTCGCAATTTGTACTTCTGATATTCACACTCTGTGGGAGGGCGCAATTGGTGAGCGCCACAACATGATTCTTGGTCATGAGTGCTCCGCAGAGGTTGTTGAGGTCGGCGAGTGCGTCAAGGACTTCAAGCCTGGCGACCGCGTCCTCGTTCCTGCAATTACTCCAGACTGGAACTCCCTTGAGGCTCAGGCTGGCTACTCCATGCACTCCGGTGGCATGCTTGCTGGCTGGAAGTTCTCCAACTTCAAGGACGGCGTCTTCTCCGAGTACTTCCACGTAAACGACGCTGACGGCAACCTCGCTCACATGCCAGAGGGCATGGATCCAGCAGACGCCTGCATCCTTTCCGACATGGTTCCAACTGGCTTCCACGCAGTTGAGCTTGCTGGCGTTGAGTTCGGCGACACCGTCCTGGTCATCGGCATTGGACCTGTCGGCCTTATGTCCGTTGCTGGTGCTGCACTTCACGGTGCTTCTCGCATCATTGCTGTTGGTACCCGTCCAGTCTGCGTTGAGGCAGCTAAGGGCTACGGCGCAACCGACTTCATCTCCTACAAGGACGGCCCAATCTGGGAGCAGGTCATGGAGCTCACCGGTGGCAAGGCGTTGACCGCGTCTGCGTCGACGGCGGCGGCTGCGAGACCTTCGAGGACGCTGTCAAGGCACTCAAGCCTGGCGGAAAGATTGGTAACGTCAACTACCTCGGTTCCGGCGACTACGTCAACATTCCTCGCGTCGAGTGGGGCGTTGGTATGGGCCACAAGGACATCCGTGGCGGCCTCATGCCTGGCGGCCGTCTGCGCATGGAGAAGCTCTCCAGCCTGGTCACTTCTGGCCGTCTGGACCTTCACCCAGAGGTTACTCACCTCTATCACGGCTGGGATCACCTCGAGGAGGCTCTCTTCACCATGCGTGATAAGCCATCCGACCTCATCAAGCCAGTTGTTGTTATCGACTAGGTAACCAATCAGGTCGCGCTATTTAGTACGTGTGAGCTGGCGAGAAGTTCGGTTTTCTCGCCAGCTTTTTTCATTGATGGTGTTTAGAAAGCGGTTGTATTCATGAAAATCCTTGTTGTATCAGGCTTTCTTGGAGCTGGTAAAACCACCTTCATTCAGGAGCTCGTGCGCCGGACTGGGCGAGATTTTGCTATCTACGAGAATGAATATGGCCAGGCAGATATTGATGCACGCCGTCTGAGGCAGGACTCCGACCTCAAGGTTTGGGAGTCTACCGAGAATTGCATTTGCTGTTCGGGCAAGCAGGATTTTGCGACGTCGGTGCTGACCATTTCAAACACCATTGACCCCGAGTATTTAATTGTTGAACCAACTGGCGTGGCTAAGCTGCAGAGCATTCTTGATAACGTGAATCAGGTGGCCTGGGAGCGCATTAGTTTGCTTGCGCCGGTTACCGTGGTCGACGCCGTTTCGTGGCAGTATCAGCGCACCGATTTTCCAGAGATTTGACAATCAGCTGAGCGCCGCCGCGAGCGTTGTAGTTTCTAAATTGGCTCCAGGTAGCGAGGATGCTGCCGAGCCCATTAAGCAACTTGCGGCAGAGATGAATCCGCAGGCAGAGGTTATCGCCGAATCTTCGTATGCTGATATTCCCGACGAGTGGTGGAATGGTCTTCTGACTCGCGCGCTTGATGGTTCTGTTCTTAAAGACGCAGCAGGTGATGAGGACGAAGGTCCCGACCTGGAGACTATGGCGCTGACTCACGCTGAGCTTCCAAGTCCAACGCACTTGATTTGGCTTTTGGATGCAGCGTCAGCCGGTGTTTTTGGAAAGCTCGCGCGCGCAAAGGGTACGCTGCCTTGTGGTAATCAGTGGGTCAAGTTTGACCTGGTAGAACGCGCATGGGCCATTACGGGTGACGAACCTCAGGAAGAGTCCAGGTGCGTGTTTATCGGCCGCGACTTGCTGCGTCATGGACTTCGCGAGGCGTTTGTGCCGGCATTCTGGCACGAGCAGTCGGACTTAGTTGACGAGCACGATCACTCGCACTGCGACCACGAGCACGGTCATTGCGTGCACGAACATTGCGATCACGAGCATGGCCACTGCGAGCACGAGGGCCATGGCCACGTGCATGGGCACGACCACGAGGGACACGAGCACCACGAGCACGGGCACGACCACGGCGCGCACGGTGAGCACGAGCATGGCGAGCACGCGCACGCGCACGGCGAGCACCACGAGCACGGCCACGGCGAGCACGCGCACGGCCACGGCGAGCATTGAGTCGCAAGCGCATTAAACCTGCAACTAAAAAGAGCCTCCGATTGAACCGCCTCCCATTTCTTGGACATAAGAAATGGGAGGCAGTTCAAAACACACCTAAGTCGGATAATCTGTTAAAAAGACGTATACATTACGCTGAAAATACCTCTAACGCGCAGATTATCTTCATTAGGTGTGTAAAATGCCCGCATCTGAGCAGATTATCTGACTTAGGTGTGTTCCGTTGATACAGAATTTATCGATAGTTAAATTTCTTATATAAGTCTATTCATGTTTAAGCATATTAGATGAAGTTTATGCATAGAGGTGCATATCAGGTAGTGTGACCGCCTAGCTGCCTGGCTATCTTGATTAAGAACATGTCGATTCTTCAGCAGAACCTACCAAACTGAACTATTTTGTGCGCCAGGCCTAAAAGCCGACGCTAACACGCTACAGAATCATAATCACCCGCATATGAACTACCTCCCATTTCTTATGTCCAAGAAATGGGAGGCAGTTCAGAAGTGGAGGCTCTTTTGCTAGTTCTTGAGAGAATTGAGCGGAGCGGGGAAGCGACCACCTCGGTGGGCAAGCACCGTGCTGCAAATTGGTTGACCGGCATGATGGGCGCGGATCCAAAGAGGCCGCCAAACTCCAGGACGTCTCCCTCGTTATAGCCGATAGCTGGGATAACGCGGACCGCCGTGGTCTTTGTGTTGATGACGCCAATAGCCATCTCATCTGCGATGATGCCCGCGATGGTTTCCACAGAAGAATCACCAGGAATAGCAATCATGTCCAAGCCAACGGAGCATACTGAGGTCATTGCCTCGAGTTTCTCGAGAGAAAGCGCACCGTCTTGAGCTGCGCGAATCATGCCCGCGTCCTCGGAGACCGGGATGAATGCGCCTGACAGGCCGCCAACGCTTGACGACGCCATGACGCCGCCTTTCTTGACGGCATCGTTGAGCAGGGCAAGTGCGCAGGTAGTTCCGGGGCCGCCGCATTCGCCAACGCCGATGAGCTCCAGAATCTTAGCGACGGAATCGCCAGCTGCTGGGGTAGGCGCAAGACTGAGGTCTACGATGCCCTTCTCGACACCCAGGCGCCTTGAAGCCTCGCGGCTCATCAGCTCGCCTGCGCGGGTAATCTTGAATGCGGTTTGCTTGATCTTCTCGGCAACGTCCATGAGATTTGCGGAGTCGGGGAGCTCGGCGAGGGCCGCAGCCATGACGCCAGGGCCGGAAACGCCCACGTTAATGACGGCGTCTGCCTCTCCACTGCCGTGGACCGCACCGGCCATGAAGGGGGGAGTCCTCCACCATGTTGGCAAAAACGACCAGCTAGCGGCACCGTAACACTGAATGTCAGTGGTGCGACGAGCGGCTTCGAGCACGGTTTCTGCCATGAGCAGGACGGCGTCCATGTTGATGCCCGCGCGCGTGGACGCGACGTTTACCGAGGAACAGACGCGCGACGTGGTGGCCAGCGCCTCGGGGATGGATGCGATGAGTCGGCGGTCGGCGTCGCCAAGGCCCTTGTGGACCAGTGCCGAGAAGCCACCCAAAAAGTCGATGCCCAGCGTCTCGGCCGCGCGATCAAGCGTGTGAGCCAGCGGCGTCAGATCCCGCGCCGAGGTACAGGCCGCAATCTGCGCGATTGGCGTGACGGAAACGCGCTTGTTGGCAATAGGGATGCCGTACTCGCGCTCCAGGTCCTCGGCCACGGCAACCAGGTGTTCGGCCTGGCGCGTGATGCGGTCGTAGACCTTCTGGCACATGCAGTCAAGGTCCTCGTCTGCGCAGCTATTGAGCGAGATGCCCATCGTAATGGTACGCAGGTCAAGGTTTTGCTCGCTGACCATGGCAAGAGTCTCGACGATCTCCTGTGGTGTAATGTTCATGCGCGTCCTCTCGGAATGCGGTTGTCGTACGGGCGCCGGGGCGCAGGTGCAGCTTGCGTGCGGTGTCGGGGTCCAGGTGCGGTTGTCGTGTGGAGACAACGTCTGGCTTTTGGCGGACGACCAGCCGCAGGGGTTTCTCGACTATTATACTTAAGCAACAACGACAAACGGGGCAAGTTGCGAGGTAACGTGGCAGAAAAAGTCACCCTAAAAACGATTGCGCGCGAGGTGGGGCTGTCGTCCGCCACGGTTTCGCTGGTACTGAACGGCCGGCCGGTGCGCGTGAGCGACGAGAACCGCCGCCGCATCCTCGACGTTGCCCGTCGCGAGCACTACATTCCCAACCAGATTGCAAGAAGCCTGGTCACACAGCATACGCAGACGCTGGGGCTGATCGTGCCGAATATCGAGAGCCGATTTTTCTCGTCGTTTGCAAAGATGCTGGAGATGAAGTGCCGCCGCCGCGGGTACGTGCTGTTCATCACTAACTCGGATAACAGCACGTCAAACGATGCGGACCTTGTGCGGCTGCTGGTCAATCGCGGCGCCGACGGCATCTTTATCATCACGTCCGACGAGGTAGAAGCCTCAAAGCAGTTCATCGCCGACCTGGAGCAGCTGCCCGTGCCGTACGTCATGGTGGACCGAACCATCGACGCGCTCGACTGCGACAAAGTCACGTTCAACAATGAGCTTGGCGGCTATCTGGCCACAAATACCTGCTAGATCATGGTCATCGCCGCATTGCATGCATGGTCAACACCGCCTCCAACACCGGCTGCGCGCGCCTCAACGGCTACGTTCGCGCACTTGGCGAGAAGGGCCTGGAGCTGGATCAGTCGCTTGTGCTGACCAGCGATTATTACATTCCTGATGCGTATCTTGCAGCTCAGCAGCTGATTCGCGTGAACGCTACCGCGGTTGTTGCGACGTCGGACAACATTGCGTTGGGCTTGCTGCGCTATCTGTACGAGCGTGGCTTGCATGTTCCCCGCGACTATTCTGTTGTCGGATACGATAACAGCATTTCAGACGCACTGTTTGAGCCAGCGCTGACCTCGATTGAGCAAAATGTTGATGAGCTTTCTGACGCCGCGCTTTCGATTATGTTTCGTCGTCTGGGCGAGCATGGGGCGGATGTTGTGCAGAGAACCGCGACGCAATCAGCTGCGACGCAAGAAGCCGCGACGCAAGATGCTGCGACAGGCAAAAATAACGGCATCGAAGCGCAGGATGACAGCGCGTCAATCCAGATAATCCTTGAGCCGCGCATGATTGAGAAGAATAGTGTGCGTGTTTTGGGTCGCTAATCAGATTTCTGCATATTTGTGCAATTAAATTCATTCCTATGAATACGTAATTTTTTGGTTCAAAATTATGTACCGAAAAAGGTAAAAAACCCGTTTAGTTGGGGATGAAAACTTAAAATTGGCCGATTTATCTCCAACTAAGACGATTTTTTACCGCGTCAAAAACTTTTATCTGGGCAAACGTTGTATGCAGAAAAATGAAATCTCCAACTAAACGCATTTTTTACCACTTTGGTGTGTATACGCTTTACATGGGCACCATTTTGGTTGCATTTTGGCATTGTGGGTACTTTTGGGGGATTGTTTTGCTGCTTAAAAGACAGCTTAAGCGTCTCTCAGGAAAGAAATTTCAAGAAATCTCACAGTGATAAAACGTTTTATCACTTAGAGTATTATTTGAAACATAGCCGAAGCATCATACTGTTATGTATGTGTTGTTTTATGCGTGCCCAGTTGAGTGCGAACAAAACAAACGCTCAGGTGATGGAAGCAACGAGGTTGCCTAACCTGCGTAAACGCGCAGGCAGCAGCCCAAGAAAAGGAGGAGCACATGGCTCAGCCCGTGTACGGCACACCTTGGCAGACCCTGAATCAGCCTGTATCTGAGGACGAGCTTGCCGGCGTCGATAGGTATTGGCGCGCAGCTAACTACCTGTCTGTTGGTCAGATTTATCTTCGCAGCAACCCTCTTATGAAGGACGGTTTCTCTCGCGAGGACGTTAAGCATCGCCTGGTTGGCCACTGGGGAACCACCCCAGGCCTGAACTTCCTGTTCGGCCACGTCAACCGCTTCATCCGCGACCATAACCAGAACACCATCTTCCTCATGGGCCCTGGTCACGGTGGACCTGCAGGTACCGCACAGTCCCTGCTCGACGGCACATATCGCGAGACCTACCCATTCATCACCGACGATGAAGAGGGCCTCCAGAAGTTCTTCCGTCGCTTCTCATATCCAGGCGGAATTCCTTCCCACTACGCACCTGAGACTCCAGGCTCCATCCACGAGGGCGGCGAGCTGGGCTACACCCTGTCCCACGCATACGGCGCTGTCCTGGACAATCCATCCCTGCTGGCAGTCGCTGTTGTCGGCGACGGCGAGGCAGAGACCGGCCCACTTGCAACTTCTTGGCAGACTAACAAGTTCATGGACCCACTGACCGATGGTATCGTTCTTCCAATCCTGCACCTCAACGGCTACAAGATTGCTAACCCAACCATCCTGGCTCGTATTTCCGACGGTGAGCGCGACGAGTTCTTCCGCGGCATGGGCTACCACCCATACAACTTTGTTGCAGGCTTCGACGACGAGGATCACGCATCCATCCACCGTCGTTTCGCAGCTCTTCTCGAGGCTGTCTTCAACGAGATCTGCGCTATCAAGACTCGCGCAGCCGCAGGTGACGCATCCCGTCCTTACTACCCAATGATTATCTTTCGCACCCCTAAGGGTTGGACTTGCCCTCCTTACATCGACGGCAAGAAGACCGAGGGCTCTTGGCGCGCACACCAGGTTCCACTGGCATCCGCTCGTGACACCGAGGCTCACTTCCAGGTTCTTCGCGACTGGATGGGCTCCTACAAGCCAGAGACTCTCTTCACCGAGAAGGGCGCAATCCGTCCAGAGGTTACCGCTTTCATGCCTAAGGGCGACCTCCGCCTCGGCGCTAACCCTAACGCAAACGGTGGCGCAATCCGCCGCAACCTCGTCCTTCCTGACGCAAAGAAGTACGAGATCCCAGTTGCCGAGAAGGGCCACGGCTTTGGTGCTACTGAGGCAACGCGCGTCCTTGGCGAGTACACCGCCGAGCTCATCAACAGCAACCGTTCCGAGTTCCGTATCTTCGGACCTGACGAGACCGCTTCCAACCGTCTGCAGCCATCCTTCCAGGTAACCGATAAGCAGTGGTTCGGCGGCTTCAACGACGACTTTGAGAACGACGAGCACATCTCCCCAGTTGGTAACGTTATCGAGCAGCTTTCCGAGCACCAGTGCGAGGGTCTGCTTGAGGGCTACACCCTAACTGGCCGCCACGGTATCTGGTCCAGCTACGAGTCATTCGTTCACATCATTGACTCCATGATCAACCAGCACGCTAAGTGGCTCGAGGCTACCGTCCGCCACATTCCATGGCGCAAGCCTATCTCCGCTCTCAACCTGGTTCTTTCCAGCCACGTTTGGCGCCAGGACCACAACGGATTCTCTCACCAGGATCCTGGTTTTGTTGACATCATGCTCAACAAGAGCTTCAACAACGATCACATCACCAACATCTACTTCCCAGCAGATGCTAACCTTCTGCTTGCAGTTGGCGAGAAGTGCTACACCTCCACAAACTGCATCAACGCAATCTTTGCTGGTAAGCAGCCTGCTCCAACGTGGGTAACTCTCGACGAGGCTCGCGAGGAGCTTGCAGCTGGCGCTAAGGAGTGGAAGTGGGCTTCCAACGCTGAGGCTGGCGAGGAGGACATTGTTCTCGCATCCTGCGGCGACGTCCCAACTCAGGAGCTCCTTGCTGCTCTTGACATGCTTGGCAAGCTGGGCATCAAGGCTCGCTTCGTCAGCGTTGTTGACCTGCTCAAGATCCAGAACGCTTCCGAGAACAACGAGGCTCTCTCCGACGAGGAGTTCACCAAGCTCTTCTCCGCAGACAAGCCAGTTCTCTTCGCATTCCACGCATACGCAGGTTCTGTCCGTCGTCTGATTTGGAACCGTCCAAACCACGACAACTTCAACGTTCACGGCTACGAGGAGCAGGGTTCCACCACAACTCCTTACGACATGCTGCGCCTGAACAACATGGACCGTTGGGCACTTGCTGCTGACGCTCTCCGCATGATTGACGCTCAGAAGTGGGCAGATCAGATTGACGAGTGGGAGAAGTTCCGCACCGAGGCCTTCGAGTTTGCTGTCGAGAAGGGCTATGATCACCCAGCATTTACCGACTGGTCTTGGCCAGACGCTTCCGATGCTGGTTCCGGAATCTCCGCAACTCAGGCAACCGCAGGCGACAACGAGTAACACGTCGCGAGCTGCGAGCGCCGCCCGCGCGTCGCGACCGCGCTAGCTGCACAAACGTGCTTTCCGCCCGGTATCCACTTCATGTGGGTACCGGGCTTTCTTTGTGCGTAACCGCTGCTAGTGAACGGGTTTCTCGCCAGACGGGCAGCGTGCACTCGGCGCGACCGCCGCGCGACCACCGCGCGCCTGGGCGTGCTTGGTGCGCGCCTGATTTCCTCAAAGAATCTGTAAAATTTGCCTGAAAATATCAAAGAATCTGTGGATTTGCCTGATTTCATCAAAGAATCTGTGTCCCAAACACAGATTCTTTGCACTTTTCAGGCGGACTTTTAAGCATACCCAAGGCTTATTTCATGAGCATCTTCACGGACACCTTCATGGAGTCTGATTTTCTCGTCGAGTCTGAACAATTTGCCGGAATATTGCATCAAGTCTGAGCTATTTGCCGGTTTTTCTCATCAAGTCTGAGTAAATTCGCTCAGACTTCACGCACTTTTCAGGCTTGCAGCATCGCCTGGCGAGAAACCCTGTGCACTCGCAGCGGCGCTTCGCGCACTTGAACTGCAAGTTTGTCTGCACACGACGCTGTTTTCGCGCTCGCAGCAGTGTCGCTACCTGCGCCCGGCGCGGCCAGCGCGTTCGTCCAGCTTGGCGCGAACAGCAGCCTTGAACGCGGCAGCGTCCGTCATCCATGGAACGTGCTTGCCGCCGATAATGTTGAACGGCTCGTCACTTTAGCCAGCAAGTACACCAGCGACGGACGAGGGTCGTCGTAAGCTGCGGAAACTGCCTCGTAAATGGCGTCGTAGCGGTCAAGGATAATCTTGTGCGCGGCACCCTCAGGCGTCGCCTCGGCCATCTGAGCGCAAATCACCGCAGGATCTTCCATGTTGCAGTCCTCGGTGGTGTAAATCATCAGGTCAGCCCACTTAGCCGCCTCTTCTGGCAGCTCCTGGCGACGGTTGTACGCCTTGCCGCCAACGGCTCCCATGACCACATAGCGGCCATAACCAGGGAATTCCTTGGACGTTGACGAGAAAAGCTTCTGGTAGGAAAGCTTGTTGTGGGCGTAGTCGACCAAGCCCGTGACTTTGTTGTCGGGCGAGCTCAGCAGCTCCATGCGGCCTGGCACCTTAACGTTCATCAGCGGAAGCACGGCGTCCTTCTCGCGAATGCCCAGGTAGTCGGCAACGGTGATTGCCGCAAGAGCATTCTCCACGTTAAAGAGGCCGGACATGGGCAGTGCGGCGGCGCCGGTCCAGGTAGGCGCGTGCACGGTAAACGTGACCATGCCCTGGTGAGGGGTGATTTCGTCCGCCCAAACGGTGGCGTCGGAATCGGTTGTGGAGAAAGTCAGGACCTTCTCGCACCTCTGCGCACGCTCTATGACCTGGTCAAACATCATGGTGTTCTTGTTGATGACGGCCACGCGAGCGAGGTCAAAAATCTTCAGTTTGCTCTCAAAGTAATCTTCAAAAAGTAGGGTGTTCAACAGGGGAAATGTGATCGGTTCCAATGTTTAGGAACACCGCGACGCTCAGATTGAGGCCAACCGTGCGGTCGTACTTGAGGCCCTGGCTGGAAATCTCCATGTCAACGTAGGGGAGGCCCAGCCTCGGCGGCGTGCTTGAGGTGGCGCCACAGCTCAGGGGCCTCGGGCGTGGTGTTGTGCGCGGGCTGCGTGTCCTTGCCGTCAAACACCTCAATACCGCCAATCACGCCGCACTTGGAGTACGGCTCGTCGCCGTCAAGAATGGCGCGCAGCATATATGAGCAGGTAGACTTGCCTTTTTGTGCCCGTAATACCGATGGTGGTGAGCTTCTTGTCGGGGTGGTCCCGCAACGCCTGCGGCCGCGTAGGCCATGGCAAGGCGCACGTCATCCACGCAAATAGCAGCTACGTTTGGCGCCACTGCCTGCAACTCCTCCGCAAGCGTCTGCTGGCAGAGGTACGCAACAGCCCCAGCCTCCACCGCGCTTGCCAGATACGCTGGCGAGAAGTGTGTGCCCTTGCAGACAAACAGCGAGCCAGGGGTGACCTCACGAGAATCGCTTGCAACATCGGTAAGCTGTGCGTTTTGATCCACCGCGTCAAGATGCGCGGTAGTGTACTCGATGTTCTTGCTGGTAAAGAGCGCCAGGAGCTCGTGTAATGTCATCCTCAAAAGTCCTTCGATAGCTGTTTGGCGCAAGCACAGCGCCCCAAAGACAGTATCAATAGTTTAGCCGTATGACCCCACTTGTGCTGGCGACAGTGCAACTTTCTTGGCTCTTGTACGCAAGCCTCATACCTTTATGGCGAGAAAATCGTCGATTTTGCTTGACGTAGAGAGAGCTGCGAGGTATAGTACTTGTTCGCGCAAGCGTTTACATTGCGGGGTGGAGCAGTCTGGTAGCTCGTCGGGCTCATAACCCGAAGGTCGTAGGTTCAAATCCTGCCCCCGCGACCATAAGAATTTCAAACCCGCCATCGGCGGGTTTTTTGTTAGCAATTATTAGAGGCTGGGAAAGCCGTTTCGGCCAGTTGTCGCAGCAGGGAAGACAGATCGTCTTCATGCATAAAATCGTCTCTCCTCAGAAAAACGGCTCTCTACGCATCAAAGCCAAAGTTCAGCAAACGCTGCAATCTCAGCTCAAGACCCTTGTGATGATCGTAAGAATCCAACATACGTTGATACTTCGGAGCAGCAGCCGCCAGCTTATCAACCAGTGCATCTGTTGTCTGCCTCACTGAGCGCAGGGGCTCAGGATGGTTTTTACCTTCGTTTTCTCCGCTTGCAATGCACCAGCGAATGTTCGAACGCACATGGCTGGTATCAAAAGTTTCAACAAAATCGGGAAACCACGTACTTGGGCTAGCCAGAAGATACTGGTCAAAGTGGCAGGTTGTCTGCATCTCAAAGAGGCTGCACAGACCCGACAAAGAATAACCTAGCAAGGTAAGAGGACACGTATCCTCTTCGGTATGAGTAGCTAGAGCAGCGTATTTCTCGACAGCTGGAAGTACGACATCAGAAAGAAACTCTCTTCCAAATCCTCCAAAATTTGGAGCTTCTGTTCGCGCGCTTGCCGCTGGCCAAGGGGAATAGCAGGCTTGATCAGATGGTGCGGTAATGGTGAGGCATTGGGGGAGCTTGGTAGCGTCAAGTTTCCCAGAAGCAAGAAGCGCAGCTATCTTGGGCATAAGCAGCGAGCCATGGAGAACAACAAGAAGACCTGGAACTTTGGAACGTTCTCCGATAGTGATTGTACTGTCTGGTAGAGCCGATAAATCCATGAAGTTCCTCGTCTGACCTCGTCTGTTATTGCCTGTTGGTGCCGGCGTCGTCTCGCAGTAGCCGCCTCGCGGAGAGCATCCCACGGAGGGGTGTAGGTATTTTAAGCATTTCTCAACTCACAGTCTTCTCATAATTCAAAAAGTAATATATAGTTAACTTTCGAAAAATTCCGCTGCTTCTGTGTAACGCGCATTGTACGTTGTACGTTGTGCGCAAAAACGCAGCGTCACTTTAGAGAGGTATCGTATGATAAGAAAAGCCGGGCCGTTCCGTCTTTTCATGGGAGTTCTCGTCGCAATTCTGGCGGCGAGTATCGTAATAACTTCAACAATGGGCGCCATCGGCGTATCCCTGCAAGATGCATACGCCGTGCTGATGCATCATCTTTTTGGCATGCCGTTACCGGAAGCCTTGGCAGCCGGAGGACCTGTCGAGAAGGTCGTTTGGTCGCTACGTTTTCCCCGCATCATCTTGGGTGTAGTAGCCGGAGCCGGTCTTGCGCTTGCGGGCGTTGTTATGCAGGCATCGGTTCAAAACACCTTGGCTGAGCCGTATATTTTGGGCATCTCATCAGGAGCTTCGTGCGGAGCCACCTGTGCCATCATGCTTGGAGCCGGCGCGGTACACGTCGTGGGAGTTTCTTCGGTGCCACTGTTCTCGTTTATTGGCTCAACAATTGCCACGATTGGCGTTTTGTTGCTGGCGTCTACCGGCGGACATATGACGTCGTCAAAGCTTGTTCTCTCGGGCATGATTTTGAATGCCCTGTTTACAGCTCTTTCTAATTTCATTATTACTATCGCCGCTAACGCTGAAGGCATGATGGATCTGAAGTTTTGGACCATGGGCTCCTTGGCACGAGCAAGCTGGGGAAATGTTGGCGTTTCTGTTGTCGTGGTACTTCTCGTCAGTGTGTTTTTCTTAACGCAGTTCCGCTCCCTCAACGTGCTTCTGATGGGAGACGAGGCTGCTACAACGCTTGGCCTCAATACCAATTTGTGCAGATGGGCATACCTGACCATTTCTGCACTCATGGTTGGTACGCTTGTTTCATCAGTGGGAACCATCGGTTTTGTTGGTCTTATCATTCCGCATATTGCGCGCTCGTTTGTTGGATCCGATCACCGAAGGCTGGTACCAACTGCGCTGGTACTTGGAGCTATCTTCATTCTTTGGGCAGATGCCTGTGCTCGTACCGTCCTAGGCAACGCCGAAGTTCCTATTGGTATTCTGACTGCCGTTGTAGGCGCTCCGTTCTTTGTCTACATCATGGTCGCCCGCAACTACAGCTTTAGGGATGGTGAGTAACATGCGCCTTGAAGTGCAAAATGTTTCGGTCACCATTCACAACAAGCCGATTGTAAAGGACGTCTCGCTTAGCGTGGAAGATGGCGAGTTTGTGGGTATCCTCGGTCCTAATGGATCCGGCAAGTCTACGCTTCTGCGAGCAATTTATGGCCTTGGTCATCGCTATGACGGCCATATTTTGTGGGACGAGCGCGACGCCACTGAGATATCACGACGTGACTTTGCCCGCAAAGTTGCGGTTGTAAGCCAGTTTAACTCGCTGTCCTTTGACTTTACTGTTCGAGAGATTGTGTCGCTGGGACGCAGTCCTCATCAGTCGGCGCTGTCAAAAGAAACCGACCACGACGAGTCAATCGTTTCTGACGTTATTCAGAAAGTTGGCCTTTCTCGCTTTGAAGATCGCTCTTTTGTCACGCTTTCAGGTGGCGAGAAACAACGTGTAATGTTGGCTCGCGCGCTGGCTCAGGAACCAGAGTTTTTGGTGCTTGATGAGCCTACTAATCACCTGGATATTACGTACCAGATTGATATTTTGCGACTTGTTCGCAATCTTGGTATCAGCTGCCTGGCTGTTTTGCATGACATTGTGATGGCAGCTCATTATGTCGACCGCCTGTATTTCTTACAAGAGGGTTCCATTGTTTCCGAGGGAACACCTGAGGAGATTGTGACCCCTGAGTTACTTGCTGATGTTTATGGCGTTGAGGGTGCGGTGAGGCCATCAACTGCTGGAAACGGTATCAGCATTGATTACGTGTATTAATCGCCTGTTGAGTATCAACAGATGAATGAAAGGATATCCGATGGATCCTCGTGTAAGTTCAAATCTCTTTACGAGAAGGAATTTTTTGAGCATTGCGGCAGGGTTTGCTGCAACTGCTGCTGGATTGGGTCTTACTGCGTGCAACAATGCACCGTCTAGCCCATCTACCCCTGCTACAGAAGAAAAGAAATCAGCCAATACGAGCTATCCCGTATCGTTCAAGCTCTATGACGGTGATGGCAATGAGTTTGAGGCAAAGTTTGACAAGGCTCCTGAGAGTGTTGTTACCCTGACAGATTCTGCAGCCGAGATTCTGCTGCGTCTGGGCCTTGGTTCCAAGATTATTGGCACTATCAAGCCTGATGCGCCAATGCCTTCAGACATTGCTGACGAGTATGCGAACATCAAGCAGCTGGGCGATAAGAAGAGTCTTTCTCGCGAGGTTGTTGTTGCCGCTAATCCAAACCTTATTGTGGGACGTTCCCGTCTCTTCACTTCAAAGGACCAGACTTCTCCAAAGGACTACGCTGACCTGGGAATTTCTGTCTATACACAGCTGGCATCTTCTGAGCAGGGCGATCCAACGCTTGCCGGAATTATCTCTGATATTAAGAACCTCGGATCTATTTTTGACGTTCAGAGCAATGCCGACACCTATACCGCTGACCTGCAGAAGCGCCTTGATGCCATTAACGAGCGCGTTAAAGCACACGAGAAAGACGCAAAGAAGACCGTGCTGGTTATGACCAACCTCAAGGACGGCACGTTTGGCCTCTTTGGCGGTAGCGAGAAGAGCCTTGAGTTTACTATCATCGACCAGCTTGGAGCTACTCCTGCAACAACGCAGTCTGCAAACGGCCTGACGTATGAGAATCTGATTAAGTTCAACCTGACGTCATTATTTACGTCACCGCAGAGCGTAACAAGGCAACTGACGCCGCAGCTAAAGACACCCTCCTGGGCGAAAGCTCCCTGCAGAACGTCCCTGCTATTGCCAACAAGAGCATCGTAGAGATTCCATATTCTGAATACATCGATTACTCGCCACGCGCATTTGATTCTGCCGAGAAGATCCTTGAGGCTCTGTATCCTCAGAAATAAACGTGTTTAAACGTACGCACCGCAGAGACCAAGCAGGAATTCCATTTCCTGCTTGGTCTTTTTGTTTGGCATCCGAGTGGAGCGACGCTTTATCGGAGCGATAACGCGATGGACGTGGCTTCCGGTGCCGATAAACGCTATCTCGTACACTTCGTGCATGAGAAGGCTGTTTGTTTAGAATTGGGAATCTGCCCTATACGGCAAGAGCCGACGCTTGTGTAAACGTGATTTGCTAGAATGTATTTACGTTATATTTAGTCAAAAAGTAGATGCACAAGGTGAAGTATTTGGAACTTGTGAACAGCGGAATCGTGATCTACAAGGCGTTTGGCTACGAATGTATTGTTAACTTGAACAACACATATATCGAAGTGATGTTTGACAGTGAAGACAAAAAGAAGTAACCGTCGAGGAAGTTCATGTTTCCAAGCGCGTTTTATCAGGGTTTGTGCGTGTGATTTAGGTTGTTGCATGCGTTGACTTATCAAATATGTTGAATGGAAGTAAAGAAGGTTATCAGATGAAAAGAATCGACTTGCATCTGCATACGATGACATCCCCGCTTGATGAATACTTTGAATTTGACAGCAATGCACTCATGAAGCATATCCAGGACAATCAATTGGATGCTATTGCAATCACTAATCACAACTTCTTTGATTTGCAAAATTATGAGGACGTAAGGGAGATTGCTGGTGATTCCGCAGTGGTATTTCCGGGTATCGAAGTAAGTGTCGAGAACTTCCATGTGCTCGTAATTGCAAACCCCGACACTGTAGACGCGTTTTCGGAACTATGCCAGCAAGTCCCCCAGATTGAGCAGACAGATGAGGCTGGCATGGAGATAGATACATTCAAGGACATGTTTGGTGATGGATCATACATTGTGATTCCACACTACAAGAAAAGTCCCAAAATAACCAAGTCAGCTCTGCAGCAGATTGATAGTTTCATTTCTGGACTTGAAGTTGCAAGTCAAAAGAAATGGTCTGTTGAGCGTAATCAAGTTGATAAGCCTCTCGTGATATTCAGTGATTTCCGGTGCAAGCAAGATGCGAAAAGATGTTCGGGTCGGTACACGTATGTGTCTATTGATGATTTGACATTCAATGCACTTTTTCTGGCTTTCAAGGATAAGACAAAGTTCTCCATTTCGCAGAAGGAAGACCATCTCGAACTTGCTCCAGGTTTGTATGCATCGAGTGGTCTTAATGTCGTGATTGGCAAGCGATCTACCGGTAAGACATATTTTCTTGATGGGATAAATGAATCTTGCGACCCAAATGATGTTGTCTACATTAAGCAGTTCGGGATAGTTAAAAACGCTGAGGAAAGCGCGTTCAAGCAAAAACTTTCAGCTGATGAATCGGCTATCAAGAGTAGCTATTACGCACCGATGAAAAGAGTTTCTACTGCAGTGGAAAATCTGCCTTCAAAGCAGTCTATGCAGAAGGAACTCAAAGATTATCTGAATGACTTGATTAAATATGCAGAAACTACAGCACTAGAAGATGAATATTCGAAGTGCTGCATTTATTGCGAGGCTTCAATACCAGAAGCAAGTGAAGCGGAAGAAGAAAAGATAGTCAACGCGATTCTCGTGTTACTTGACGATAATCCGCTATCAGGGGATATTGAAGAGAAAATTGGCTATGGTCCATTAAAAGAGCTTCTGAGAATTGCGATAAAGCGTTACAAGCAAAAGAGGCTTCAGGTACTTTGTATCAAAGAAGCAAATGCTATTGCCATTCAAATGCGAAATGCGCTAGCTAAAAAATCTAGCCGCCCAGCATGCCCCAATTCGCCTATGGTCATGTTTGCTAAGCGGCAAGCATATATAAAGCGTCTTGCAAACCTGAGACACGTAACGGCTAAGAAAGTGATTGTTGACCAAAAGACATTGGGTGACAAGTTCACGCGCATTGTGAGTCGAGTCCCTTATAAAAATGCCACTGCATTAAAGAGAGCGGTAGGTGCTTCCGAAACTCTGAGCGGTGTCTTGCAGCTTGACGATACAAGCTTCGTTGAGAGAATTCTTATGTCAGATGGGGTGTCTGACATAAGCAAGGCGTTCTTTGATATTGACGTAGAGCTGAAGAACAAGCGAGGAGAGCAGGTTTCGGGAGGTCAGAAAGCCGAATACCTATTCTTTAAGGCGCTAGATAGCGCTGGAGGCCATGATGTGGTCCTGATTGATGAGCCAGAGTCATCATTTGACAATCCGTTTCTTAGCGGTCCCATTATTGAAGAGCTGAAAGGATTGCGCAGAGGTCAACAGTATTTATATCGACGCATAATAATGTGCTAGGCGTCTCCATAAGACCAGATGGAATTGTGTATACAAGTGTTGACGACGGTAATCATTGCGTCTTTACTGGTGATGCTTCAAGTGACGTCTTGGTAGCGGCAAACGGAATGCAAAGGAAGCGGAGCGAGACTCTTCTGGAACTTATGGAAGCAGGAGAGACGGCTTACGAGGACAGGAGGCCATATTATGGGATTACTAACAATTAGGGATAAGGATGCATTTTTCTGCATACCGGGTGCCACCGAAAAAAATGTGATGGATGTCGTTTCCGATGATATCGAGTGTGCGCTTGAGTTTTTAATCAATGATGAAAGCCTCGAAATTGTTGAGGAGGAGGCAGATTCTAATACGATTGCTAATCCTGCTCAAAAAATACTGTACGAACAACTTGAAAAAGGCTTTAAGAGCGTGCGTGACTCGGCTCCTGCATTTAAGGAAGAAGTTGACAAGGTTTTTGCTGAGGCAGAGAAAACATACCTGAACGACCCCGAAGAGCTCGATAAGAATGATGCTGAAGAGCCCGATAACTAAGTACGCTTTAAAAACATTTAGGGCTTTGTGTCTAAAGACTTAGATTCAATCAGGATGAATGCCTTGCCTCGAGTCCGAAGGTCCGAGGCTACCGCTTTAAACTTCCCATCGTTGAGGACGTGTTGTGGTGGCGCAGAAGGCCTTCTTGGAGTCTGTCACCATGAGGCTTTCAATATCGTAACTCCGCACTTGGTGCGGTGTCCGTGAAGACGAGCTCCTCGTCGTCCATGGCGACGAAGTCGATGCCGTCCGATATCGCGCTCCCAGTTCTCCTCTGGGGCCTCGATGTCCCTAAGCCTCAGGTACGCGCGAATTGCCTTGCGCGGCCTCTTGTCAATGCTTTTCCCATGGCCGTTTGTTTACTCGTGTCGAGGGATCTGGTCTCAAGGTGTGACGGGGTCGGTGTGCCAGAGGGTCGCCTTTCAACGGTCGCTGTTTCTCTGTCTTCTCAGGTCACGGCTGGTGTAGGTTAAGTTCTGTATCTTTACTTTCTTCCACTCTGTTTTTTAACAGCCGTTTCTGACCGACATTATGACTATCAAAACGAGATTGGAGATGCAGAAGAAGCAGATTTCTACAGAATGTTGGAGACACAAAACGTCTATTTAACGTAGTATGTTTAGACGAGGTAGATGAAGGAAAATTTGTGGAACCTCCAGTTTGACTCGCTCGTAACCCGAAGGCCGTAGGCTTAAATCCTGCTCCCGCAACCATAAGAATTTCAAACCCGCCATTGATGGGTTTTGTTGGCTTTTGTTATAACACATAGAAATACATTTGCTCATGAGCTCACCCTCATGAAAAAAATATCTATTATTGAAAGAAAGAAAAGAGATTCCTAAACAGATAGAAGAATCCTTATGAACTATGTCCAAAAAGTTCCTGTTGCTATTTGTGGTGTTGCATTAGGTTTTGCGGCACTTGGAAATCTTTTTAAGACCTCTTTTGAAGGTCTTTATCTTGCATGCGGCATACTCTCTATTGCTCTTTTAGCTCTCTATACTCTCAAATTTATTGTGTCGACTAAAGCTGTATTGCGAGAGCTCTCAGATCCGATTGGACTTTCGGTTTCCGCAACATATCCGATGGCAGTTATGCTGATTTCGGTATATTTGAAAGCCGATATTGGCGATGCAGCACAGTTATTTTGGTTTACAGGAATTGCGTTGCACATACTGTGCATAGCTCTCTTTACTTCTCGATATGTTACAAAATTTAATTGGGAGAATGTGCATGCCAGCTGGTTCATTGTGTATGTAGGTATTGTGGTTGCCAGTGTTACAGCGCCAGCGTTTAACTTTGAAGCAAGTGTTGGTACGGTTGCATTTTGGTTTGGATTTATCTGCCTTGTGGTGCTTTTTATAGTTGTGAGCATTCGGTATGTTAAATATGGGCCTGTGCCTGATTCTGCTGAGTCGCTCGCTTGTATTTATGCAGCCCCAACAAGTCTCTGTATTGCAGGTTATATTCAATCTATTTCGCCAAAGTCTGTACCGTTTCTTTTGGTTATGCTGGCAATCGCTTCAATTATTTATGTAGTTTCTTTTGTGTGGTGCATCAGGTGCCTTACTAAACCATTCTTTCCCAGCCACGCCGCGTTTACTTTTCCCTTTGTAATTTGTGTCGTTGCGCGTACGCAGACGTCGGCATACCTGGCCGAACTCGGCCAGCCTCTCCAATGGCTCGACGGAATAGCTACTGTTGAAACGCTGCTTGCAGCAGGACTTTGTATTGTTGTGTTTGTACGACTACTTGCGTATGTGCGCGATCAGACTTTGCCTAAAGCGAGATGAAAGAGACGAGTAGCTTGAGATGATGTTTTGTATTTGTTTTGACAAGAGCTATTGTCTAAAGGTAATGAGAACTTCAAGTATTTTGTCGTCAGGTTTTTATTATTTTTTGCATTTTGTGTTTGCAATATAAACCATTACTACCGCATCAATCGCAATAATACTGCCCGCAATGATTGCTGTTGTGTTTGGTATATTTGGACCAAGTAGTGCCATGAAAAAGAGTACTAACGCACTTATAAGCGTGCCAATACCCACTACAAAACAGAGCTTTTTCTCGTCTATTGCTTTCTTTTCATCTTCAGTCATTGTGTTAAATCCAGCAATTGAAATAGCACCATGACCAGATAGAAGTACAATAGACCAAATGCCAAGAATTGCGGTTAAAGACCACGCTATAACTGAATATAACATCATATTCACTCCAATCAGGAACGAACTGCTTGTTAATTGAATTATACGACTTCGAATTTAATTGGGTAATTGAATAATGCCAGTCCTTTCATCGTTATGTTCGTTAGCAACAACATAGATTTTTTACTGTCCATTGCAGTACCCACTTGAATTATATTTAAGACTTACTCTTCCTTTTATATACAAGTTTCAAATTTTGGATGGTATTTGAGAAAAAAGGAGATTCTGAAGAAAGTTAATACTTATCGAATATGCTACCAATGATATAAAAGTCGAACTAACTATTTATCATTAAAACTCAACAGTAGATAATATTAAATTAAAGTTTACGCTCTTTAAAGAATTGAAGGGTAATTTGATGGATAACATAGAATTCTTCGAGCAAACTATCGAGACTGTAGAGAAAAGAGAATATCCATTTCTCTATAAACCTGAAGATCAGAATACTGCCGTTTATTATTCTGAGAAAAATGTAAGAAAACTTCGCTCCAAATCTAATAAAAAAGTACCTATTTCTTTGGGAAAACGAACTGTTTTTACTGTAAGTAATACCGATTCTTTTGATGCTGCAAAATTATTAAGTGAAAAGCAATCAAAGAATACATCTGTTCTTAAAAATATCTTGGTACTTAATTTTGCAAATCCATACACCCCAGGTGGTGGTGTATTAAATGGCGCTAATGCTCAAGAAGAAGACCTATGCAGAAGATCCACTCTTTATAAATCGTTAACATCTGAAGAAGCGTCTAAGTTTTATGAAGAGAATAAAAAGGGTAAAGAAAATATTTTTACTGATGCAGCTATTCTTAGCCCACATGTTGAAGTATTTAGAAATCCTAATGGAAGTTATTTGGATAAGCCACTAGAAGTAGCGGTTTTAACTATGGCTGCTCCTTATGCCCCTGGACTAGCGGGAGTAAAAAAAGAAGAAATATATGATGTATTCAAAACCAGAATCATGGGCATGCTTGATATTGCTATTAATGAGGGGTATGAAAATCTAGTTCTTGGTGCATGGGGATGCGGAGCATTTGGAAATGATGCTCAGTTAGTTTCCAGAGCATTTTTTGAAGTTTTTAAAGAGATTCGAGTACCATCAGCCGATGGATTATTTAAGGACCTAGAATGCGATTCTCTCTTTAGATATGTTTGTTTTGCTGTTTTAGATAAATCATATGATCAGTTCAATTATTTTTCTTTTAAGGATAGATTTGAACCGTTTAATACAAATCAAAATAGCGATAAATCATTAGAAGATAATGAGGATGTTATCTCTAGAGCCAATGAGGAAGAAGCCATAGATTCACTTCACAGAATGCGAATTAAATGCTTTGAGAAATTTGCTCCAGTTGTATCAGGCAAACACGTTGAGTATTATTCCGCTCGAACTGTTCCAGAGCACTTACTCAGGAAAGCAATTTCATTGTATGCGATTGGGTATGACCAGGATGGATTTGTAGGACTTATTGACGACTCCATTTTAAGTGACGGATCTTCTGGTGCTTTGTTTACTCGTTCAAAAATGTACTTGTCTGACTTTCCTCGTCCTCCCAAAAAAATCTGGTACGACGAGGTTGCCTCTATTGATTCAAGTGACAACACGAAGCTTTCGTTGACAATGAAAGATGAAACAAGGATTACTTTTTCAAGCATTGGGTTCAACGAAGTTGGTTTAGCAGAACTTCTTAACGAGATGATCTGTCTTCGAAATGCCTATGTTGCATTTGATGCGAAAATTCCAAATTTCAAACAAAAGAGCAATGACGTCATTTATTCAGGTATTGTTTGGGGAAACAGGCAAACTGTCAATAGAGTTGCGGATGAAGAAATTTTCCACACGCCTCAGGGACACGGTTTTGCAGCTGAACAAGCAAATAATCAATATGACAACTGGCACGGCAAAAAAGGAAAAGTCATTGGAGGTAACAACGCAAAAAATGGAGCAGATAGGCGTGTCTATGAAAAAGATGGAACTCGGGTAAATATTCAAAGTAAGTATTACAAGACTGGAAGCAAATGTATTAGCGCATGTTTTGAGAATAATGAATTTAGGTATTTTGATGGAGAAGGTAACCCTATGGTCATTGAAGTTCCTTCTGATAAGTATGAAGAAGCGATTACCGCAATGCGCAAAAGGATTCTTAATAATGAAGTTCCAGGTGTGAAGGATCCTGATTCTGCAACAGAGATTGTAAAAGCCGGAAATTATACGTATAAACAGGCTGTAAACATTGCAAAAGCTGGAAACATAGAATCGCTCAAATATGATGCAAAAAATGGAGTAGTTGTTGCACAAACTACCTTCGGAATAACTGCGATAATTACTTTTGCGTTATCGCTTTGGTCAGGAGAAAGTTATTCTATGGCCCTAAAACGCGCAACGATAGATGGATTGAAAATGGGAGGAATAGCATTTATCGTATCTGTTGCTGCGAGTCAGCTATCGAAGGCTGGCTTGAATTCACTTATGGTTGGTAGCACTGAAGCTATTGCAAGGAAATTGGGATCTAAAGTCTCTGCAATAATTGCGAATGCATGTAGGTCTGGAAGGCAAATAGCTGGAGCAGCGGCCCAAAAAAGTGCTGCAAAAATTCTTAGAGGAAATGCTATTACCTCCACTGTAACTATTGCAACAATTTTTACATTTAACGCAGTAGATATGTTTAGGAGACGTATTTCAGCTCAACAGCTTTTTAAAAACTTAATATCTGCTGGTGTGGGCTTAGCTGGTGGATTTGGCGGGATGGTGGCTGGTGCAACTGCTGGTACTATGATTGTTCCGGGAATTGGTACCACAGTAGGTTCATTTATTGGGGCTGTAGCAGCTTCATGTGCTGTTGAGCAAGCGGCAATTGCTGTAGCAAATCATTTTGTTGAAGATGATGCTATTCAAATGACCGCAATATTGGAGAAACAATTTAATAAATTAGTTATAGAGCATTTACTTAATAAGGATGAAACTGAGAAACTTTTAGATGACATTTCAGTAAGACTTGACGGGAACACACTTAAAGAAATGTTTTCTAAAGAAGATCGTGAGAGATTTGCCGATGAGTTTATTGCACCAACTGTTATAAAAATTGAATCCAATAGGGAAAAGATAGCTTTACCTGAAGCTGGTGACATAATTACTGAAACAGAATTAATACTCACGGAAGTCATGGAAAACGAGAAAGAAGGGCAAGAATGAAAAGCGATGTGGATAAGCTAAATCTTGTCATTGAAGAATATAGCGTACCGCTTGGAATAAAAATTGACGACATGGATAGTAAAGCTGCCGCTGAAATTGTGTTTCCAAAGAATATTAATGCGTTGAATGCAATTAGGGATGTATTTAGTGAGACTGGAATTATTTTAAAAGAAGATTTGGACAAGAGTATTTATATAGCTGCAATCAAAGCAGGTATATTTGATGCAAATGAAGCAATAGTTATTGCACTTATAGATCAGCATAAGTGTTCGATAGCAGCGTATGCAAAAGAAGGTTTAATAAAACAGTCAACATCAAAAAGAGCAATTGAAAAAATCAAAAAGGCCTCTTGTAGATATACAAATCTAGAGATTTAGGATGTCTGATGTAAGTTGTGCAATATTGAATTAGCACAGCTGTTTATAAGTACTTTTATACAGAAACAATCTTGATAATTTTAATGTTTTCAAGAGAACATTCAGATTGGAAGCATCCGTTACGAGTTTTGTCTCTAAACCACAAGCTCTCTGAGCATTTGACCATACGCTGACGAGTCGCTGGTCATGCGCTCGCAGTGGTCATAGCCCTGCCAGATAGTAAGCGTGGCCTCGGGATACATCTTAGGCAGAACTTTCCTTGCGCGTTTCAAGTCAAAGTCCTTCTCGCCATACGTGAAGATGCAGCGGCGTTGTTCGTCGGAGCTAAGGGTGGGGAGGTCAACATTGCTGCAGTCATGAATGATGTTTTGGATGCTTTGGTCGCTCATCGCAATAAAGTGCTCTGACATAGGTTTAGCTGCAACTTTTCCGTAAAGTTGTTCCATCTTTTGCATGGATAACTTGGGGTCTGCAATGGCTTTGCGGTGCTTGGCAAGAAATACTTTCTTAAGCACAAACTCAAGCACGGAGGCAAGAAATCCTCCTGTCCAGAAACTCGTTCCCTCAAAGAAGATGTGTTCAAAGGTCAGGTCATTGAACTTGAGGAGCTCAGATAGAACTACGCCGCCAAGGGATGCGCCAAAACCCAGGGAGAGATGGGTTATGTTGTGCTCCAGCAGCCAGTCATGAATCTGCGCAGCTTCTTGGGACGCTGAGACATATTCCGTTGCATCTTCTTCCCCGTGGGCGGCAAGATCTGGGAGCAGATAGCGCAGGTCATCGCCCATATTACCCACAAGAACTGTCTGCATTCCTTCTGCTGACGAGAGCATGGGATGAATCAGCAATACCGTAGGCGTGCTTTGAGTACAAGTCTTGGGCTCAATGAGGTGCATCTTCATGGCAGTTCCCCCTCTGTTGTTCACCTGCGATTATATTCCTGATGGGTAAACAGATTTGCAGTTTGTTCACCAAAGCTGACATTTTCCGCGAACGGTAGAGATGGAGCTGCGAGGGACGTCCGAGAGGAAGCTTGAGATTTATTTCATTTCTCTTATCAATCAAGAAATGCATCAGGTGCATTGCTGGTTGAATTCCAAATCTTTGGAAAACCCCATGCTGTCAGAAGCCTCATAACTGATGGAAAGTTCTCTGGGTATGCATTATGTCCAGCAGTCGATAGACTGTCATACTCAGAGATCGTCTCAAATTCCCATGTAAATGGAGGTCTGCCGTTAGTTGGAATAGACTCATAGGTATTCTTCCAGTTAAGAATTCCGGCATCTAAAAATCCACCTAATAATTCACATGATGGTTTGTAGTTTGACCTACATTCTTCGTAGGACACATCATCTGGCCAGTATCCATACCAATCAAGGAGACCAATAGACTGTTCTGGTTTCTCGCCAATTCTATAGAATCCATACCACCCTGCACCATAACAACCATCTCTGCGACTGTGTCGTTCAATTCTCAAATGAATTTCCTGATTTGGTGCGTCGTCAACATGTATCAAAAATGACAGTTGTGAACTAGTAAGTAGCAGTGTCCTTTGTTTTTCTTCTTCAGGAGTCGTATTAAGCCATGGAAGTAGTGACAAGATGGTCTCATGCTCTGCTTCAGATTGCCCCCAACCCTCAAAGTTCATACCGTGGTTATTGCGTATATACATGCGCTTAATAACATATGGTGAGAAAACCTTTTGGCACCTAAAGTTATGAATCAACTCTCTACTCATTACGATTCTAATGAGCCCTCGTGAACCTCTATGTTTGCCTAGTACAGCGATTTTTTCGTATCCATCGCCCCATTGAACTGGAAGACAATAAACCTTTGTTCCAGGAGAAAAATGTCGCGTCCCATGAACAACGGTATGGTCTTCTCCAAAGGATGTTCGTCAATTACGTTACCAACCAGACACCAAATCCATTCTGGGAGTTTATTTGTTTCTACAAAATCCCAGTAATCTCCTTCTGTGCTCGGAGAAGTTTTCTTTTTTCTACGGCCAAAGTCATAGTCTGGTCTGAACATTTTCTTGATATGATCCAATTTGAATAGACATCTATCAAGAAGTGAACTTTCCGCTGCAGTATAGAGAAGTCCAACTCCTTTAGGATCTTCGGTAACGCACTTGGTGATGATTGCATAGATGCATTCTTTGTTTAAAACAAGCTCGTTAATACTAGAAAGTAATTCAGCATCGTCTGTAATATCTATGCCATAGCTATCAAGAATTTTTTGATAGTTATAAGCATTTTCTTGTTCGCGTATTTCGGACTTAAATAAACAAGCAAATTCTTCAAGCGCTCCAGGCATTTGATAATGGGGTATGTCAAACGGTATATCAAATAAGCTTACATTGTTGTCGATGTAGTCGCAAAAATCGTGTAGTTCAATAAAATGCCCAGACCAGGAATTAGTTGTTGCAAGGAACCAACCAGCTAAATCCGTTAAGTTCTGTACATACATAGACGTCTCCCAAATAGTGAACTCACTTAAGCCAAAACAACAATTACTTAATGCGGTCTTCTACCTGTGCACATTAAGTCCAATCTGTGACTCAACTTTCAGCAAGTTTAATAGGAGACGAACTTTTAACTGTCCAGTGCAGTACCCACCAAAATTGTTTTATGGTTTTATTTTCTCGCTTTTTAAAAACTTTTTTATTGGAGTTTTATAAGTGTAGGAACATAATGATTCAACAAGAAACAACTCGGTGTTAATTCGATAAGAGAGAAGGCAATGCATGTCTAAACACCTTGAGGTTCTTTTAGTTTGTGGTTCTGGAGCAAGTAGTGGTTTTATGGCGGTAAAAATGAAGAAAGCTGCCGCAGAACACAATCTTGATATTTCCATCACTGCAAGAAGTGAGGCCGAGGTTGAGAGCTATATTGACTCAATCGATGCCTTGATGATTGGTCCCCATCTTAAGTACCTTGCTGATGAGCTTAAAGAAAAATATGCTGATAAACCCGTTCAGGTGATTCTTATGGATCCCGCATATTATTCAACCCTAAATGGCGAGAAAGCTCTCAAGCACCTTATTAAAACAATTCGTGAAGCAAATGCTCAGTAATTCGATTTCAAGCTGAATAATTAATTTACCAGGTGTGCTACATAAATTTGCTTAAACGCTGCTAAGGAGGCTACAACTATGAATAAGCTCATTGACTGGCTTCAGACGAGCTTCTCGCCAAAAATGAACAGAATTGTTCAGAACCCTTGGATTCTTACAATTAAGAATTCTGTATTGCAGGCACTTCCTCTTATTTTTTTAGGTTCTATATTTAGTTTACTTACAATTCCAATGAATTATTTTTGAGTGGTGGCCAAACTTCTGGACACCTTACGGTTGGACCTTTGGTATTGTCGGTCTGATTGTTGCATTTTTGATTCCTTACAATCTGTTGATACTTAAGGAACACAAGCGCTCGGCTGTTAATGCGGGTATTGCTGGTGTTATTTTGTTTTTGATTTCTTTAAATCCACAGTTTGTGGCCGATCAAGCAGCCATGATTGCAGCAGGAGAATCTACGTGGTTCCGTATTTCTAATATTGGCGGCTTTGGTGCTGGCGGAATGTTTTTGGCAATTGTTGCTGGTCTTATATCTGCAGCAGTTCTAAATAAGTTTGCAGACTTCTCATTTTTTAAGGAAGACTCTGTAATTCCTGATTTTGTAAAAGACTGGTTTAACTCTATGCTGCCAATTGGCATCGTAACTGTTTTTGGTTGGATTCTTACCGATCCAAAGTTTTTGAACCTTAACCTGTATCAACTGGTTGTTAGCTGCTTTATGCCACTTCAGAATATTGTTAACTCACCTGTTGGTCTTGTAATTGCAATGTTCCTTTTCTGTTTCCTGTATTCTATGGGCGTTTCTTCCTGGGTTTTAACACCAGTATTTACCCCAATTCTTCTTGCAAATGCCGAGGCAAATGGTGTTCTGGCAGCCGCTGGTAGTGCAACAACATCAAATCTTGCAGTCTTTACCGATGCATTTGTGTACTCTGGATATCTTTGGATTGGTGGCATTGGCTGCACGTTATCTCTTGTTCTTCTGATGGCATTCTCTGCTAAATCAAATCAGCTCAAAGCACTTGGTCGCGCTTGTCTCGTTCCTGCAATTTTTAACATTAACGAGCCTTGTGTATTTGGTGTAGTTGCGTGGAATCCAATCATGATGATTCCAATGTGGCTTCAGGGCATTGTTGTACCACTTGTTGCTTACGTATTTACTAAGGTAATTCCACTAGGTGCTATTCCTTCAATGCTCTTTAATATGTGGTATTGCCCATTCCCAATCGCCACATTCCTTACCTGTGGAACAATAGGCAGTATTGTTCTGATGCTTATCATTTTTGTTGTGTCTGGTCTTATTTGGATGCCATTCTTTAAAACATACGATAAGCAGCTTATTGATGCTGAGACCGCAGAAACTGAGTCCGATTCAGATGACGATTGGTCGTTCTAAATCTATAACCTGCGCCTAAGACCACATATCAACTTGTAGTCTTAGGTAATCTCATGCGCTGTTTAGAGTCTAGAGGAGAATTTCTTATGGAAGAAGAAATTGATAAGACTACCCAGGATGCCATGACTATCCTTATTGCTGCTGGCGAGGCTCGCAATGAATGCAAGCTTGCTTATGAGGCTGTTGCTGCTGGCGATATTGCGCTTGCAGAAGAAAAAATTGCTGCCGCAGATGCAAAGATTCTTGAAGCTCACCATGTTCAGACTGATCATATCCAAGGTGTCTTTCAGGGAGAAAAGCAGGAGTACAGTCTTCTGTTCTCACATGCCCAGGACACGCTTATGGTTATTTATTCTGAAATCATTACTGCTAAACAGCTCGTTCAAGTTTTTAAGTCCTTTGATGACAGGATTAAGAAGTTGGAGGAGCGCTAAATGGGAGCAAAGCCTCAGGTAAGGCATAGTTTTCCAAAGGATTTTCTTTGGGGCGGTGCTTTTGCGGCTAATCAGATGGAGGGTGCTTGGCAAGAAGGCGGTAAGGGTCCTTGCGTAAGTGATCTTAATGAGTACAAGTCAAATGTTCCGCTTGACGAGAAATACAATGGAGAAGAGACTACTCAGAAAGTTACCGCAGCTCTTGAAGCTACTGATAGGATTTTTCCTAAACGCTGGGGCATTGATTTCTATCACAACTTTGAGGAAGATTTAAAGCTTCTTGCAGAGCTTGGTTTGAAGACGTTCCGAACTTCAATTAACTGGTCACGTATTTTTCCTAACGGGGATGACGCTGAGCCTTCTGAAGAAGGGTTAGCTTTTTATGACAGGCTTATTGATGCAGTTATTGCTAACGGCATGGAGCCTATGATTACCTGTTCTCATTATGAAATGCCAGTTGCATTAACGCTTAACTACAAGGGTTGGGCTTCTCGCGAACTGATTAATCTTTTTGAACGCTACTGCAAGGTTTTATTCGACCGTTATCACGATCGAGTTAAGCTATGGATTCTTATCAATCAAATTAACCTAGTGTCAGTTGAATCCTTCAATCATCTTGGAATTTGCGCTGATAAGGTAGATAACCTTGCAGAAGCTAAATACCAGGGAGTTCACAACGAGATGGTAGCTTGTGCTCGCGCCACTCGTTATGCTCATGAAAACTATCCCGAGCTCCAGATAGGCATGATGCTGTGCGGTGGACCCGATTATCCATCGTCAAGTAATCCTGAGGACGTTCTTGCCTGCTACAGACATAATCAGATGGAGTTCTATTACTCTGATGTATTGCTCAGAGGTCAGTATCCAGGATATGCTTTGCGCTTCTTTGAAGAGAATGGTTTTGACATTTACTTTGGCGAGAATGACCTTGAAGATTTAACAAATACCGCTGACTTCATGAGTTTCTCGTATTACTATTCAAGCGTTTGTAGTGCTCAGAGCTTTGCGGATGGAAATAAAGATTTTTCTAATCCTAATCTTCCTGCAAACCCTTGGGGCTGGTCTATTGATCCTCTTGGACTGCGTTACACCCTTAATGTCTTCTACGACCGCTATCAGTGTCCAATTTACATCACAGAAAATGGTATTGGTGCTTTGACAAGCTTGAGGATGATGGAACAATCCACGATCCGTATCGCGTTGAATATTTCAGAGCACATATTGAACAGATGCTTGAAGCACTTAGTGATGGTGTAGATTTGCGCGGCTATTATGCATGGGCGCCAATGGATATTGTGAGCTGCTCTTCTTCGGAGATGAGTAAGAGGTACGGCTTCATCTATGTTGATCAGGATGACCTCGGAAACGGAACAGGTCGTCGCATTAAGAAGGATAGTTTCTCTTGGTATCAGCAGGTAATTAAAACCAACGGAGAAGAACTGTAATAAAGTTTTTCATTTTTTGAAATCGATGAGCCCGTTTGATGATTTGTATCAAATGGGTTCATTTTTCTTGTTATCGGCATGAAACCGACGTGTATGTGGGACACTACATATCAGTGAATAATGACCAGTCAAGAAAGGAAGGCTCATGGCATACGAGTCTCGCGAAGAAATTGACAGCAAATATAAGTGGGACCTGTCCTCAATGTTCCCTAGTGATGAGGCATTTGAGGCTGGACTTGAGGAGCTCAAGGCTTACTGCCCAAAGCTGCTTGCGTTCAAGGGTAAGATTTCCACCTCCGCACAGGCTCTTCTGGAGTTCCTGCAGCTTGAGGACAAGATGACCCTTCTGCTCTACAAGATTATCAACTACGCTGAGCGCAAGAGCGACGAGGACACCCGCGTTGCTAAATACCAGGCATACGTCGCAAACGCTACCAGCGCATATACCCAAGTTGGCGAGGCAACTTCTTGGTTTGCCGCAGAGCTTCTGGCCATTCCAGCAGAATCTGTCGAGAAGTTCTATGCAGAGGTTCCAACTCTTGAGTTCTATCGTCGTAAGCTCAACAAGATCTTGAACCAGCGCGAGCACACCCTTTCTGCTGAGGAAGAGGCTCTTCTGGCACGCGCTGAAGAGCTTGCTGTTCAGCCAACCAACATCTTCTCCATGTTTGACGATGCAGATCTTACCTTTGACGACGCAGTTGACTCTGAGGGCAAGACTCATAAGCTGACCAGCGGTTCATTTGTTCCTCTGTTGATGGATGCTGACCGCGTCTTGCGTGAGTCCGCATTCAAGCAGCTATACAGCCGCTTTGGTGAGTTCCGTAACACCTCCGCTGCAATTCTGACCAGCCAGGTTAAGAACCTGCAGTTCTTCTCGTCATCTAGAAAGTATGCAAGCTCCCTTGAGGCCGCTCTTGCAGAGAACGAGATTCCTGTTGAGGTCTACAACAACCTCATTGATGCCGTTCACCAGAACTTCCCAGCGTTCTACAAGTACGTTGACCTGCGCAAGCGCGTCATGGGCTTGGATGAGCTGCACTTCTGGGATGTCTACACTCCTCTTGTTGACGACGTTGACATGAAGTTCACCTACGAGGAGGCGTGCGACCTTATTGTTAAGGCGCTGGCACCTATGGGTGAGGAGTACGTTGGCCTGGTCAAGAAGGGTCTGGAGAGCCGTTGGGTTGACGTGTACGAAACCCCAGGTAAGCGCTCCGGTGCTTATTCCGCAGGTGGCAAGGGCATGAACCCTGTTATGCTCCTCAACTTCCAGGGCGGTCTTGACGACGTCTACACCCTTATTCACGAGATGGGCCACTCCCTGCACACGTATTTCTCGTCCCACAACCAGGAGATTACCTACTCCGATTACTCCATCTTTGTTGCAGAGGTTGCATCTACCTGCAACGAGGCGCTGCTCTCACACTACCTGCTTGAGCACGAGACTGATCCTGCGCGCCACGCGTACATCCTCAACCACTTCCTTGAGGGCTTCCGTGGCACCATTTATCGTCAGTGCATGTTTGCCGAGTTTGAGCGCGACATCAGCCAGATGAATGCTGACGGTGTTGCTCTGAACGCCGAGGTTCTCTCCGAGCGCTACGGCAAGCTTGCGCAGAGTACTTTGGACCTGGCATTGAGCTGGACGAAGAGATCAAGCTAGAGTGGTCGCGCATTCCTCACTTCTACTACAACTTCTACGTCTATCAGTACTGCATTGGTTTCTCGGCAGCTATTGCTCTGTCCCAGCGCATCCTTTCCGAGGGCGAGCCTGCGGTCAAGGACTACATCGGCTACCTGTCCGGCGGCTGCTCCAAGACCCCAATTGAGCTGCTTCGCGGCGCTGGCGTTGACATGGCCACTCCAGACCCCGTTAACGCTGCGCTCAAGTACTTTGGCGAGCTTGTTGATCAGCTTGAGCAGGAGCTCAACTAAGCACGAGTTAGGCGTACAACAAAGGAGGATTTATGCAGGTACGATTTGTTCACCGCTGCACTCATGTTTTGGATAACGAGAAGACCGTCGAGTTTTACAAGAAGGCTCTTGGATTCCGCGTTGATCGTGTTAAGGGACCAGAGGACGGCTCTTGGACTAACACGTTTTTGGTAAACGATTGGTCTCCCTTTGAGCTGGAGCTCACCTGGAACCGTGGTTGGGTGGAGCCTTATGACAACGGCGGAAAAGACACTCACATTGCGTTCCGCGTTGACGATTTTGATGCGTTCCACGCGCTTCACGAGGAGATGGGCTGCATTGTTAAAGAGAACCCAAAGATGGGTCTCTACTTTATTGCAGACCCTGATGGCTGCTGGATTGAGATCCTGCCAGAGAAGTAAACATGACTGACTACGGTTTACTTGCAAAACAAATTGTCTCGCTTGCCGAGGTTGATGCTCATTGGCTGCCGGTGTTGTCCAACGCTGCCGCCCTTCTGTGGGACGCTCTCGACGACATCAACTGGGTGGGGTTCTACCTGGTAGATTCTGTGACAGTGACGCGTGCGGAGCCGGACGCGGGTTCGGGCGTGGAACCGGGCGCGGGTTCGGACTTGGAACCGGGCGCGGCCCCAAGCGCCCACGAGCCGCGCACTCCCGAGCTGCGCTTGGGGTCGTTTCAGGGCAAAGTTGCCTGTGTGCGCATTCCGTTTGGTCGGGGAGTGTGCGGTACGGCTGCGGAAACAAAGACAAGTCAGCTGGTAGAGGACGTGCATCAGTTCCCGGGACATATTGCATGCGACTCTGCATCAAACTCTGAGGTGGTCGTTCCTATCGTCAAGGATAACCAGGTAGTTGGCGTGCTGGATATTGATAGTCCGAGCGTGGCAAGGTTCACCCAGGAAGACCTCACTGGTCTTGAGCAGGTGGTAAAAGCGCTTGAGAGCTGTGTGAATTTCTCGGACTTCTGTTAAATACGACTACAGAGCTAACGTTTGGGTACACAAATCATGTACGGGCAGATTTGCTCGTGCATGATTTTTATTTACACAGCATTCGCGGAGAGGTCTGCTTATGAAGAAAATTGTATTTATCATCGGTTCTGGCCGAAAGAATTCGTTCAATAAGACGCTGAGTCAGGTTGCAGCAAAGGCACTCGAAGGCAAGGCGGAGATTGAGGTCGTTGACGTTCTGAACGTTCCTCTGCTTAACCAGGACGAAGAATTCCCAGCTCCTGAAGGTGTCCAAAAAGTCAGGGACGCGGTTATGGCTGCCGATGGCGTATGGCTCTTTACTCCGGAGTACAACTACAGCATTCCCGGCACCGTTAAGAACATCTTGGACTGGCTGAGCCGTCCGCTCACTTCCGATTACGAGAAGAAGTCCGAGACCGCCATTGCTGGCAAGGTTGTTACTGCAAGCGGCGTTGGTGGCAAAAACAAGACTGCAGGATCGCTTGCCGTGGTAAAGCAGCAGTTCCTAGCCCTGCGCACCAAGCCGGTTGAGCCGTTCAATGGCTTCTCGCTTCCTGTTACCGCTTGGACTGAGGGAACTTGGGAGCCAGAACCCGAGGTTTACGAGGCAATTGCCCAGCAAGCAGATGATTTTCTCGCCGCACTGTAAGTTGCGTGCCCGGCGAACGCACCTGCAAGCTCGTGACCGCAAAGCGTGCCTGATTTCTGCAAAGAATCTGTAAATTCTGCCTGAAAACGTTAAAGAAACTGTGGATTTGCCTGATTTGACAAAGAATCGGTGGCTCAAATACAGATTCTTTGCACTTTTCAGGCTCGCGGCGCGCCCGCCTGCCGTGTAGCTGGCGAGAAACCCGCGCACTCGAAAGCCCAGCGTGCGCGTGCGCACAAAAAGAGCCCGGATGCCGCGCAATAGCATCCGGGCTTTGGTGTGTCTAGACGGAGGAGAGGGCCGTTGCTAGACAAGATGTGTATCGTACCTTGTTCGCGTACTGTGCTTATTCCCGCTTCGCAGCTTGTTTACACGAGCTTTACGTAAGGAGTCACTTCTCACTGTTGAGCGAAGCCTCTGCCGGTAAGCGGTTTCCGCGTGCTACTTACCAACAAACTCCGAGATGGTCTTGTACAGATCGCTTGCCTGGAAGTCCTTGATAACCTTGGAGTCTTTCCTCTGGTCGCAGACCTCAAGCAATGCTTTCAGGGAAGCCTTATCGGGGTCAGTCTGATAATCTGCCTCGGCCTGAATGAGCTTGTACTTGGCAATGACCATGTCCATGAGCTTGGCGTTGTTGCCCTCGGCGTTTGCGTCGTCAAGGCCATCAAATGCCAGCGTAGAAACAACTCCATAGCCGCCGGTCAGGAAGTGGTTGCCCACAAAGTCGTTAGGATTGACCTTGTTGTCAATGACAGGCGAGTTCTTGGTGTTAGTGAGCAGCACTAAGCTGGTGTTGTTGTAGACATCGATGACGGTAAGTGTGCCGGTCCAGCCGGTGTGGCCAACGGTTGCTGCGTTTGCAATTGGCGAGAAGGCCCACTGGTAGCCAATGTGACCCTTACGTCTCCAGCCCAAACCGTAGGTGACGCTGGTGTCCTTTGGCTTGATGAACTGGTCGTGAACGTCCTCGCTGAAGAGCATGGTGTTGCCGTAGCCACCACGGTTCATAACGGTCTGGACAAGAACAGCCAGGTCGGAAGCGTTGGAAAATAGACCAGCGTGACCAGAGATACCACCCATTGCGTAGTAGGCCTTCTCGTCATGGACGGTGCCCTGAATGGTGTCGGTACGCATGTTGTCAAAGGTAATCAGGCCGTCGCGGGTGTTGCCGTTAAGCTCGGTAGCTGCGATTCCGTCAGCCTTGAAGCCGTTGTCCAGTGGGTTGAACGTGACGTTCTTGAGTCCCAGTGGCTCGTAGAGAGCTTCCTTAACGTACTGATCAAGGCGCTTATTGGTGATCTTCTCGATGATAAAACCAAGAAGCATGTAGTCTACGTCGGAATAGGCAGTCTTAGTACCTGGGACGTACTGCAGAGGGGTCTCGATAATCTTCTGCAGAATCTCATCGCGATTCTGAGAGTACAGCTTCTGGTTTGCGTTTGGCTGTGGATCGTCAGGCTTCTCTGGGTTGTAGTTGCGGTTGTGGTACTGAGGATCTGGTGGGAATCCAGCCTGGTGCTCTAGGATTTCACGAACGGTGAGCTCGTTCTTGCCCAGGATCTTATCGCCTTCCTGGTCCTTGAAGTCTGGAATGTACTCCTGAACCTTTTTGGAGACGTCCAGCTGACCGTCGGTAACCAGCTTCTCAATTGCCAGGTTAGTGGCATACATCTTTGTGTTAGAGGCCAGGTCATAGAGGGTATTATCGTCAACAGCCTTACCATCTTTGATGCGAGAGCCGTCCTTGTTGTAAGAATTGACGTTGCCGTAGTTGGTCTTCTTGATAATCTTGCCGTACCTAGTAACAACCAGCTGAGCAGAGGTAAAGCCGTTAGCAATCTCTGCGTTGATGATCTGGTCAATCAGCTTGAAGTTGTCGTTGTCGGCGTAGTCTTTGGTGCCGTCAATAAGGGTTGGGTAGCCAATCTTGACCTCGAAGGTAGCCTGAGTCTCTTTGACGGTGCTGACCTGCAGGCGGTTATCGCCGTTGACGGTTACGTCGGAGATGTCAATCTGGTTCCAGGAAGAACCGTCAAGCTTGTCGGTTGGTACCTGGTGGCCGTTTACAAAAAGCGCAAAGCTCTGAGGTTCGGAGCTCTTTACATAGACGGTGCCCTGACCAGCAAAGCAAACAAAGCTGTTGAGCTGGTTGGTAACAAGAGAGTCGTCAAAGGCCTCGTTGTCGTTGAGAACAGGGAAGACCTTCTCGTACTGGAAGGTTCCGTCTACGGAGTCAACCTTTTTTGCGGTTCCCTTAGCAGCAGTTGCGCCACCCTTTGTCTGGCAGGCGGTAAGGCCAAGACCTGCTAGAGCGGCTAGACCAAGAGCGCTTCTGCTCAAAAATTGCCTTCTGGTCTGTCCAGCAGGGGAGCCTGCGTTAGATGAGTGCTCAGAGTGAGCGTTTTGATTCTGGTGCAAATCTTCGTTGGTGCGCATATCGTCTCCTTCGGTTTTGCCTTAGGTGAAACACCTGCTATCTCAATTGGCTGAGATAATTTGCGCTTATGATGACGTGCGTTTCATCAAAATTGCAGCTAGTTTGTCCAAGATGAAATAATGGGTACGTTAACGTACTGCGAGTGGTATCAAAAAAGCTGTCAATGGTATCTAAATTTGAATTTTTTAGGCAAAAATGAAATTTTTTAATCAGGTTTTACGTGGTCAAATGTCTACTCGGTAGTAAAAATTTTTATGAAGTGGTATTAACGTTCCTAACATAAGACTTAGTTTTTGCGACAATTGTCCCCACACTACGCTGGGAAAACATGAGCAGTCGCGCATGCAACGCACGTGGGATACGCTCGCACTTGCACACTCAATACTACCGTTTACGGCACTGCCTACTTTACAGATGAAATTTTTATGACATCGTGAAACAATATAGTCAAACGTTTATCCAACTGGACGGCCGGAGGTGATTGCGTGAGAGGTGTTCGTCTACGCCTGGAAGAGTATCGCAAGAATGCTAGTTCGGCTGAACGCGATATTGTCGACTATATTCTGTCGGATCCAGAGGCGGCAGTTGGTCAATCAATCCATAAACTAGCAGCTCAAACGTATACATCTGCATCAACGGTTGTCAGGCTTTGCAAGAAGCTTGGCTGCGGTGGCTATAAGGAGTTCCAACAGGCGCTCATTTACGAGCTGGCAGTAAGCAATAAAAGCAACGATATTGCTGTCGGCGGCGTTATCGCAGGTGACACCACTGATGTGATCATCGAAAAAGTTACGGCAAAGAACATTTCTTCGCTGGAGCTTACCAGGCAATTGCTTGATGCTCAGGTTGTTGACTCAGTTGTTTCACTCATGATGCAGGCCCATTCCATCTGCCTCTTTGGCATGGGAGCTTCACTTCTGGTTGCAAGAGACCTGCAGCTCAAACTCATGCGCCTTAACATCAACTGCAATTTGAGTGACGATTACCACTCTCAGATGCTCTACGCCAAAAACATGGGGCGAGAAGATCTTGCTATTGTGGTCAGCTACTCAGGTCTTACGCGAGAAGCCATTGAGTGTGCCTGGATTGCAAAGGCAAACGGTGCCAAGGTGGTTGCCATCACTCGCGGCGGCATTGACTCGGAATTGATTCACCGCTCCGACTACGTTTTAGGCGTTGCGGAAACTGAGCACATCATGAGAAGCGGCGCCATGTCTTCAAGAATTGCCCAGCTCAACGTTGTAGATGCGCTCTTTGCAGCCTATGTAAATAGAAATTACGAGAAGAGCGTTAAGCGTTTCTCGACAAACTATATTGGCAAGTTGGATTCAGCTGAGCACGTTAACACGCTTTCTTCTGACTAAGATTTGCCTGGTACAGCCAACGACGTTATTGCGTAATATTGCGTAAAAATCACAACACAGAAGGTGAAAACGTGATTGATTTAACAAAACTTGTCACCGAAACAAGAAACCCCAACACCATGGACCTGGATCAGATGACCCCGCTTGAGCTGGTTAGCGTTATGAACCAGGAAGACCTCAACGTGGTAGCTGGCGTAAAAGAGGTGCTTCCGCAGGTAGCACAGGCTATCGAGTGGGCGGTTTCCCTCGCTTGAGGCCGGCGGCAGAATCGTCTACTTTGGTGCTGGAACTTCCGGTCGCCTGGGCGTTTTGGACGCAGTTGAGTGCCCACCTACCTTTGGCGTTTCTCCTGACGTGGTTGTTGGTCTTATCGCCGGTGGCGAGAAGGCCTTTGTACGTGCAGTTGAAGGCGCGGAAGATTCTCTTGAGCTTTGCGAAGAAGAGTTCAAGAAGATTGGCCTGAATAAGAACGACATTGCTATTGGAATTGCAGCTAGTGGTCGCACACCTTACGTTATTGGCGGCCTGCGCTATGCTCGTTCTTTGGGCTGCAAGACTGTTGCAATTGCCTGCAATAAGGGTTCTGAAGTGGGTAAAGAGGCAGAACTTGCTATTGAGCCTTCCTGTGGTCCTGAGGTTCTTACAGGTTCCACGCGCCTTAAGTCTGGTACCGCTCAGAAGATGATTCTGAACATGATTTCAACCGGTTCTATGGTTGGCGTGGGTAAGGCATATCAGAACCTCATGGTTGACGTACAGCAGACCAATAAGAAGCTGGTTGTTCGCGCGCAGAATATCACCATGGCAGCAACTGGTTGTACTCGTGAAGAGGCAGCTCAGGCTCTTGAGCAGGCTGACGGTAACGCAAAGCTTGCTATTGTCATGCTGCTTACTCAGATGCCTGTTGACGAGGCTAAAGCTAAGCTCGAGGCAGCTCATGGTCATGTCAGAGGTGCACTGCAGTAACCGCAGTTGTAACAAATGACACACACGTGAGCATTTTGATTCAACTGCATCGGTCAGTGGTATCAGCATGACGAGTAAGCGTACGGTAAGTTTTGAAAAACGCTCAATTTACCTGCAGTAACGGGGCGTTCAAATTAGGTCAAAACATGAAACAATGAACCACAGGTATGGATTGTTGTACCGATAAGTTCATTTTTTATGTATTCTTGATAGGTATTTGTTGCAACATCGCAACGAGAGAAAGAAGGAAAGTATGGATTACACCAAGCTTTCAGAACAGATTCTTGCTGCCGTCGGTGGCAAAGAAAATGTTCAGAGCAACATGGTCTGCATGACCAGGCTCCGCATTAAGACCGCAGATCCTTCAAAGGTTGACTCCGAGGCCATCAAGGCTATCGACGGTGTCATGGGTTTGGTCGAGGATGCAGAGTACCTTGAGGTTGTTCTTGGTCCTGGCGTTGTCAACAAGGTTATTGTTGAGTTCTCCAAGCTTACCGGCGTTGCTGCTGGTGACGCATCTGAGGACGACGTTGTTTCCGCAGCTAAGGACAACAAGGCAGCTCAGAAAGCTAAGTACGAGAACAAGCCTGTTCAGCGCTTCCTCAAGAAGATTGCTAACATCTTTGTTCCACTGCTTCCTGGCATCATTTCTGCAGGTCTGATCAACGGTATCATCAACGTTATCAACTTCTCCACTGGTAAGGCTTTTGCTAACGAGTGGTGGTTCGCAGCTATTTGGACCATGGGCTGGGCACTTTCGCTTACCTGCCAATTCTCGCTGGCGAGAATGCTGCCAAGGAGTTTGGTGGTTCTCGCGTTCTTGGTGCTATGGCTGGTGCACTCTCCATTGCTAACGCTGGTATGCCTCTTCTTGCTTCCAAGACTGTTGACGGCGTTGCAACTCGTCTGGTTCACCTTCCATTCAGCCTCCCAACTGTTGCTTTCAAGGAGGGCGCATTTATCGTCGCTTCCTCTGACCTGTTCAACGCAGCAGCAGGCGGCATGATTGGTGCAATCATCTGCGCAATCTTCTTCGCATTCCTGGAGAAGAACCTGCACAAGGTTATGCCAAGCGTTCTTGACACCTTCCTGACTCCACTTTGCACCGTCATCATCGGTGTTATTGGTTCTGTCCTGATTCTTCAGCCTGCAGGCGCATGGCTCACCCAGGCAATCTTCTTTGTCCTTCAGTTCTTCTATGACAAGCTTGGCGTCTTTGGTGCTTACCTGCTTGGTTCTACCTTCTTACCACTGGTTTCCGTTGGTCTTCACCAGGCACTTACCCCAATCCACGTTATGCTTAACAACCCAGAGGGCCCAACTCAGGGCATCAACTACCTGCTTCCTCTGCTGATGATGGCAGGCGGCGGCCAGGTTGGTGCTGGTCTTGCAATCCTCTTCAAGACCAAGAACAAGCGCGTCAAGAAGTACCTTGACCGAGTCCATCCCAGTTGGTATGCTCGGCATCGGCGAGCCTCTTATGTACGCAGTTACCCTGCCTCTTGGTAAGCCATTCATCACCGCATGCCTTGGCTCCGGTATTGGCTCCGTAATTGCTTACCTCTTCCACCTTGGTACCGTTTCCCAGGGCGTCTCCGGCCTCTTTGGTCTGCTGATTGTCCAGCCTGGTAACCAGGTCTTCTACCTGCTTGCAATGCTTCTTGCTTACGCTGCAGGCTTTGCACTTACTTGGTTCTTCGGCGTTGACGAGGATCGTATTAACGACGTTTTCGGCGAGTAAAAACCGCACGTTCTAGAAACGTTTATCCCTCTTCTTAGGTATCCTAGGAAGAGGGATTTTTCTTCTCGCCCGGCACCCGACTGACTGCCCGTCGGTTTTCTCGCCCGGCGCTCGACTGGCTGTCCAACTGGCGAGAAACCCTGTCTTTTAGAAAGCGTTTTGCAATTGCTTGGAGGATTTATGCGCACCGGAATTTCACTGTATTTTGCCAGCGGATACGAGGCTAATGCTGAGGTTGTGGCAAAAGCGCAGGCAGCCGGATGCCACTATGCATTCACTTCGCTACAGATTCCCGAGGAAGAGGGGATTGATTATCGCACTGAGGCTCGTCGACTTTTAGAGCTGTGCAAAAAAGCAGAGATCAATCTTATTGCCGACGTTTCTCCTGCAACCCTTTCCAAACTTGGCGTTCAGAAGTTTGACGAACTCGCAGAGCTTGGCATTACGTACGTGCGTCTTGACTTTGGGTTTGATGCGGCAGAGACAGTTGAGCTTTCTCGCAAGTTCCACGTGGTTTTCAACGCTTCGACCATTGCCAAGGACGACATCTCCGCGTGGCGAGCAGCTGGTGCCGACTTCACTCGCTTTGCCGCCTGCCACAATTACTATCCCAAGAGCTACACGGGCCTTTCGCTTGAGCGCGTAGCACAGATTAATGCACACCTTTCGGCACTTGGATTCCAGATTTTCTCGTTTGTTCCTGGCGAGGTTTCCGCGGACCTCTCTACGAGGGATTGCCAACTGTCGAGGAACATCGTGGGCTTTCTGGTGATGCACTTATTCAGGCAATGCTTGCGCTTTACGATGCAGGCTCTGACGTGGTGCTTATTGGTGACCCAGATGTTACTGAGTCTACGTGGAAGCGCATTGGTCAGCTTGAGCGAAACTGCATTGAGCTAAAGACAGAGCTCAAGCCTGATTTTGAGTATCTGTATGATCGCTTGCAGACCGATCGACCTGATTCCAGCTCGTACATTATCCGTTCACAGGAGTCCAGACTCTGGAAAGACGCTCCGGTGTACGACGTGAAGCCTTCTACCTGGGAAACTGTTGCTACTGGCACCATTTTGGTGAGCAGTAAAGCATATGGTCGCTATGCAGGGGAGCTTTCGATTGCTCGAGGCCTGTTGGAGCTTGATGCTCGCGATAACGTTGCAGGAAACATCTGCGAAGAAGACCAAGCATTCTTGCCGTACATCCACTCTGGCCGCGGCTTTGTGTTTATCCGCAGGTAATTAGCCGTTTTCTGCATGTTGAGCTGCTCGTGCGAGCGTGCCATATGCGCCGTGTGTGGTTACGCGGCGTCAAGTATGGCACGCCAGAGCGCGTTGGTCGCACGGGGTGCACGAGGCGCACGCGGGCGCTCGAGGTGCACGAGGTGCACGAGGACACCTCGACGTGCATAAAGACTGCCTAATATTCACAAAAACTAATCAAAAAATTGATATGTCATTTAGAGGGTACTGTTTTGGGTAAAAAACCCGTTTAGTTGGAAATAAATTTTTGATTTTATCATTTTGGCATTTACGTTTAAGCAGTTCAGAAATAATGTGAATGCACATGAAAAATTCGTCCAATTAAAAGAGCTGGTAAAACGCTTGCATAGAAGTTTGTCAATCCTGTATACCCCAACTAAACGCATTTTTTACCACTTCGCACTGAAATGGGCCATTTTTGGATCAGAGAAAGTCATTTCGCACCAAAAAGGCCAGTTGGCGCCAAAATGGCATGCGACCAAACTATGTGCAACCGTGTTTCGCACGAACAATAAGCTTCCTAAATAGCAAAGACTTTCCCACTCAACAAAGAATTGCCTGCTAAACAGACTACCTCCCATTTCCTCGGTGTCGGGAAATAGGAGGCAGCTTAAAAGGTAATGACACTTACAGCCTTTACAACTGACGATAACATCCTCGGCTGGCTGGCGACGCTTCTGGACAGGATCCATATCACGATAGCCCAGGCTAAGCATGCAGGAAACGCCAAAGTCGTTGTACTGGCCGCCGTCGAGAAGACCCTCTTCTTCCAAAATCTTATCGACAGCCTCGCGGTTGAAGCCCTCGATTGGACAGCTATCAACACCAATCATAGCGGCCATAGTGAGCATGTTCGAAAGCGCAATGTAGGTCTGCTTGCAAGCCCAGTCAAAGGTGGCGCGTTCGTTACCTACCAGGTTAAACATGTTCTCCTGGAAGTTTTTGAAAGCAGCCGCATAGGTTGGTTCAAAGTCTGCAGGAAGCTGCTTGATGTCGTGCATCATGTGCTTGACGTAAGCAGACTCTGCATTGACGTTCTTGCGAGCAAGAAGAATAACCAGGTAGTGAGCGCCGTTAAGGGATGCGCGAGCACCATAGCATGGCTCGTAAAGTTTCTCTTTAAGGCGAAGTGACTGCTCAGAGGCCTGATCCTCTCGCAGATTAACAACCAGGAAGCGCCAAGGCTCTAGACCGTAAGAGCTTGGTGCCAAACGACCAGCCTCAAGGATCACCTCAAGGTCCTCGTCAGAGACGTTTTTGGTTGGGTCGAACTTCTTGGTTGCAAGTCTCCACTGGTAGGACGAAAGAACTTTGTTTGCAACGTGCTGTGCGGAACAGGCCATGTGAGGTCCTTTCTTGTTAGAGGTGCGGTGCTGAGCTGGGTGCGCTGAGCTGGGAGGCGCGATGGGTGCGCTAAGCCGGAAGCGCTACTTGGAAAAGTGTCGCTCAGGAAGACGGTGCGGGGGAGTGAGACGTTTGTGAGCTGGGGCGCTATGCGTGGAAGGCTACTCAGAAACGATAAAGCGACCAGGCTGTCCAAGCTCCCACGTACCCTTGAGGTCGGCAGCAAGCTCAAAGTGCAGCTTGGGAGATACCCAGGTCATAGTCTTGGATGAGGTGGCGCTGGTTAGGCATAGATGCGCTTACCACGCCATCTGTCAGGTCAAATACAACGGGAAGCTTGTTGATGGCGGTTGGACATGCCAAAACCGCATTAATGCCGCGGTTAAACCACTCGGGCATCTGCTCTGGCTCAGTTGGCTGGCCGTTTGCAGTCATAATCTGCGCAGGCTTCTTGGTACGAAGGCGAATTGCGGTACGAATGCCCTCCTGCTTGAGCGGAATCTTCTCCGGAGCGTATCCGATGGAGATAATAATGCCCAGCTTGAGGCCGTTATACTCGTCGCGAGCCAGGGTCTTCCAGTCCATGGTCTCGGCAATCCAGCATGAGCCAATGCCCAGCTGTGTGGCGAGAAGAACGATCTTCTCGCCATAGTAGCCGATGAGTTCACGGGCAATTGCGTCTTCACAATAACCTGCTACGTAGTGGTAAATAGGGCCGACAATAGACCTGTTCTTCATGTGAACGGAAGTGCCGTCCTCAAGGTGAGGACCCTCGATGGTAAGGATTGCGGGGTGATCAGGCGCTGCCTCTGCCATCTGGGCATTTGCGACGTCAATGGCTTCCTGGAGCTGAGAAAGTTTCTCTTGCTCAATAGGCTTTTGGTCGTACGCGCGCAGAGATATGCGCTGGTCCATAGCTTCTTTTACGTCCATCGTGGTCCTTCCTAGAGCAAGGTTAAAGCAGCGAGCCAAATCGCTTAACGTAGAGGCTCTTAATTATGGTGATAAGAACCATATACCCGCTCATGAGTGCAGTTAACCACCCAAAGAAAGTCAATGGCAGAGCAACAAGGCTCAAAGGCTGGGCGAACACCGACAGATACGGAAGAGCACTGACCACAATGATTCCCGCAGAGGTTAGAGCAAGCAGCGATGCCGATGGCATGCTCTGAATAAACGGAATCTTATTGGTTCTGAGCGCGTGGAGAACAAAGGTCTGGGTCCACATGGATTCGATGAACCAACCTGTTTGGAAAGATAGAATAAAGAGTGCTTGAGCAGCGGTGTTTCCAGCTGCAGCAAGTTCTGCCCAGGTTCCTCCGGCAAGTGCGGGAGAGAGAGACTACAAAGAACATGAGGGCAAAGGTCAGCACATCAAAGATTGAACTGATAGGTCCAATCCAAAGCATAAAGTTTGTAATTGAATGTGCATCCCAAGAGCGAGGGCTTGAGAGGAATGAATCGTCAACGTTGTCCCAAGGAATCGCAATGCAGGTAACGGTATATGCAAGACCCAAGAGGAGCAGCTGAAGCGCGCTCATTGGCAAGAATGGCAGGAAGAAGCTGGCCACCAAAACGGATAGCACGTTACCAAAGTTGGAGCTTGCGGTTGCCTTGATGTACTTGATGGTGTTGCCGTAGGTTCTGCGACCCTCTTCAACGCCGTGCTCAAGTACCAGCAGATCCTTCTGCAGCAAAATGATATCAGCGGACTCTTTTGCCACGTCAACAGCGGTGTCAACGGAGATTCCTACGTCGGAGGAGCGCATTGCAGCAGCATCGTTGATGCCGTCGCCCATGAAGCCGACAACATGGTTGTTGGACCTGAGCGCAGAGACAACGCGAGCCTTTTGCATAGGGGAAAGCTTTGCAAAGAGCTGGGTCTTCTCGACACGCTCTTTGAGCTGCTCATCGTTGAGATTCTCTACGTCGCTTCCAAGTAAGAGCTCGTCAACGTGGATGCCCACCTTCTTGCAGACGGCAGCAGCAACGCCCTCGTTGTCACCGGTGAGTACCTTGACCTGCACGCCTCTCTGATTGAGCTTGGCAATTGCCTCGCGAGCGCTCTCTTTTTGGTGGATCCAAGAAGGCCAGGTAGCCAATAAGCACCATGTCGCGCTCATCGTCTACGCCAAACTCGCCGACGCCACGAGGGTCGCTCTTCTGAGCAACGCCAACCACGCGCATACCCTCCTGATTGAGCTGGTAGACGCGGTCCATAACGCTCTTGCGCTGGGCGGGAGTCAGCGGCTTAATCTCGGAGTCCAGGTCAACATAGGAGCAGGCGTTGAGGACTTCTTCGACGGCTCCCTTGGTGATCATCTGTGTCTTGTCAGTTTTAGTGTTTCTCACCACAACGCTCATGCGGCGACGTTCAAAGTCAAACGGGACCTCGTCGATCTTCTCGTACTCAATGCTCAGCAGGTTAGTGGGCAGCTCGTCGTTTGAGGTCTTGATGATTGCGTTGTCAATGAGGTTGCGAAGGCCCGTCTGGAAGTAGCTGTTCAGATACGCGTGACGGAGCACGCGAGGATCCTCTTCGCCCAGGATGTTGAGGTGGCGCTCAAGAACAACCTCGTCTGCGGTGATGGTACCGGTTTTGTCGGTGCAGAGGATGTCCATGGCGCCCAGGTTCTGGATTGCGGCCGGATTCTTAACAATAACGTCCTGTTTGGCCATTTGCGTTCCACCGCGAGAAAGGCAAGTGGTCACAATAACAGGCAGCATCTGAGGGGTAATGCCAACGGCAACAGAGACGCTGAAGAGCAACGCGTCAAACCAGTCACCCTTAAGGAAACCGTTTGCAAAGAACACGATGGGGCACATGATCAGCATGAACGAGACAAGTACCTTGGAGACGGACTTGAGTCCCTCGTCAAAGCTGGTTTCACCAGCGGGCTGTTGGAGCAGCTCGGACATGGTGCCCACGTAGGATTTGTTTCCGGTAGCAACCACCACTACCGTTGCGCTTCCTGACTGAACGGTGGTACCTGCGAACAGCAGGTTTGTGCACTCAGAGAGCGAGAGGGGATAGCGCGTTCCGTCTGCGCGACGGCGAGCGTGTACTACACCAGCGGTTTTCTCGACGGGCTCTGACTCTCCGGTGAGTGCGGTTTCGTTAACAAAGAGGTCCTTGGCGTCCAGAACGCGGCAGTCTGCAGGAATCATGTCTCCCGAGGCAAGGCGGATGATATCGCCAACAACTACCTGTTCAAAGGGAATCTCTTCTCCCAGAGCAGAAGCAAGCTTGGGCTCTTCAGGAGCGGCGTCTTCGTCGGCAGTGTCTTCGTAAGCGGCGTCTTCCTCGAAGTCCGCGAGGTCATCCGCGGTGGCGTCTGGGTCTTGGCTGAACTCTTGGTCTGAGTTCTGGTTTAAGCCCTGCTCAGCACCCGTGTCATCAAAATCGATGGGGCGACGGATAACTCTTGTGGTTGAGGTCACCATTTTTGAGAGCGCGGCCGCTGCCGATGCTCCCTTGGAGCTCTGAACAAAGTCGATAATGCCGGAGATAAGCACCATTGCGGTGATGATGACGACGGTTGACGGGTCCTTCTCGCCATCTGCGGCAAGGGCCACGTTAGTGACGTAAGAAATGCCTGCGAGCGCAATCAAAATGAAGGTGAAGGGGCTCGCAAAGCTTTTGAGCAGGCGAATGATAAAGGGCTCTTCGGCGGCGCTGGTGATAACGTTTGGGCCGTCAAGGTCGTATTTTGCCTGCGCAATGTCGATGGCAAGGCCGTCCGGGGTGGTATGGAACTTTCGACAGACGCTCTTTACCGAGTGAGTTGCGGCAAAGGTCAATGACTGTCCAAGCTCTCCCGAGGTGGTCTGAGCTGTCTTTGTTTGAGCTGTCTTTGTTTGGGTTGTGCGCTTCATGATTGCCATGTGCACCTCCGATGATTAGTGAAAACGAATGACTAACTGGTTGGTGTTGACGCAAACTGAAAGCGTTCTGTTATGTGTGGGACTTGAAACCGGACGATTCGAGCCAGATAGTCCGAGCCAGACGATCTGGGCTGGGACAATCTTGAGACCTGCCACATAGATTCATATATCTACAGGATTGCTCTATAAACCTGCAAATTTATATCCCTATAGGCTGCGGTGCAGTAAAAATTAAAACTTTTGAATAAGAGGTTTCTTTATATCCGTCACACATAAATGAACAGGGTCAGCATCTGCTGTCAGACGTAAGCTGGTACTTCGACTAGGCATATAAAGCACCTCCTTATATTGGAGTTCTGCAAGGGACGTCCAGTAAAGCGGGGCATCTTACGATGGACGGACGTCACGTCTATTCAGACATCTCTAAGAGTAGTTGGGTTGACGACTTTGGTCAACCTATTACTATATATCTTATAAATAACGTGTTTAATCTGCGTATTTATTTGCCGCGATATGGCGAGAAACCCTGTCGAGCAGTAACGCAGAGAAGAAACGACAAGCAGAACGACAAAATGCCGTACGCTGCACTCTTGCTAAGAAGGAGCATCTCATGGGCAAAGTAATTGTATTTGGAAGCCTGAACATGGATATCTCCATCGAGGCAGATAAGATGCCTCAGCAGGGCGAGACTATTGGCGGCAAAAATCTTGTCACCAGCCCAGGTGGAAAGGGCGCTAACCAAGCAGTTGCTGCAGCTCGAATGGGTGCAGATGTCCACATGATTGGTGCTGTTGGCGCTGACTCGTTTGGACAGGACCTCAAGCAGTCGCTTATTGGCTACGGCGTCAATGCGGAGCAGGTAGAAGAGCTGTCTGGGGTCTCCACGGGCGTTGCCGTGATTGTGCGCGTGGGCGGCGATAACCGTATCATTCTGGATCACGGTGCTAATTACGTTCGCACAGTTGACGACGTAAAAGCGGTGCTCGATCGCATTGCGGAGCCAGGTGACGTGTTCTTGACACAGTTCGAGTGCGAGTTGTCGACCACGTTTGAGCTCATCAGATATGCACATGAGCTGGGACTCTATACGATGGTGAACCCATCGCCATCGGCTACCATGACCACCGGTCTTCTCGCCAGCGTGGACATGCTTTGCCTGAACGAGATTGAGTTTGCAGACCTGTTTGGCGAGGGCAAAATCAGCCCGCTGGCAGATCCCGAGGCTGCGGTGCAGAAGGTGCTTGCAAGTGGCGTGGCTACTGCGGTGTTGACGCTGGGTTCCAAGGGTTCCATTGCTGCTGACTCGCACGGCGTGTACCAGCAGAAATGTTACCGCGTGGACACCGTGGACACTACCTGCGCGGGCGACACGTTTATGGGTACGCTTGCTGCGTTTCAGGCATCGGGGCAGCTAGAGGGGCACGATATCAAGCAGGCACTTGATGTGGCTGCAAAGGCTGCGGCGCTTGCTACCACTAAGGTTGGCGCCCAGCAATCAATTCCAACGTATCAGCAGGTAGTTGAGTTTTAGGCTAAAATTACAGTGTTTATTGCTCCATAATTCGCAGCTTACACGCGGTTCAAACGGCTCCAACCAAGTCCAAACGCAGTCTATACGCAGTTCAAACGTACAAAGGAGACTTATGACAACGCTTTCAACTAAGACGCGCGTCATCATTGACACGGATCCCGGCATTGACGACGCCATTGCGCTGGGATTTGCCCTGGCCGCAAAGGCGCTGGATATCAAAAGCTTATTACTACCGTTAGCGGAAATGTTGGCATCGAGAACGTCACCAATAACGCTCTTAAGCTGCTCAAATTCTGGAATCAGCATGTGCCTGTTGCGCGTGGTGCTGCCGAGCCACTGCTCAGAAAACCGATGGACGCAAGCGACGTCCACGGCGCCTCCGGAATGAGGGGCTACGAATTTGACGGCATTCAGCCGGACTGTCTGCTCGAAGAAACCGCACTTGAAGCACAACATCGTGTCATCATGGAGGGCGCTTCGGTTGGCGAGAAACCACGCTGGTGACGCTTGGTCCTCTGACAAACATCGCACTGTTGCTGAAAGCATATCCACAGGTCAAAGAGCATATCGAGCGCATTGTTATGATGGGCGGCGCTCTGACCCGCGGAAACCTTGGCGTTATGTCCGAGTTCAACGTGGGTGTTGACCCTGAAGCGGCAAAGATTGTCTTCGCATCTGGCGTTCATGTGGCCATGGTTGGCCTTGAGGTGGGCGATGCTGCTCGCGTTATGCCCGAGGATATCGAGAACATCCAGAACTCCGGCAAGAGCGGCGACATGCTGGTCAAGCTGCTGCTCAACTACCGCGTTCACTACCAAGAGGAGGGCTTCAGCATGTACGACCCAACAGCCGTGGCTTACCTGCTGGCACCTCAGATGTTCGAGACCAAAGACGTGTTTGTGGACGTCGAATGCGCTGGAGGCTTAACCGCTGGCTGCACCGTCGTTGACCTGGCCGGATACCTTGGCGAGAAACCCAATGCAACTGTATGCGTTGGCGTTGACCAAAAGGCATTCCGCACTTGGTTTGTCCACCAGATCCAAAAGTGCAACGTCCTCGACGGCTCCGCCCTTGCAGCTGAAGGCGTGCTGTTGGACTAGATGCTGCTGAACTAGGGTATTGCAAGGGCAGTGTGCTGCTGGACCAACTTGCCGCCAGGGTAGGGCACTGCACCAAAACTTACAAGAAAAAAGCCTCTTCTCGCCGTTGAGAAGAGGCTTTGTTGTGCGTAAAAGTGCTGTTTACAGTGCTCGTTAGCCGATGATAGTCATTACTATCGGGATGACAATCGCAAAAAGCACCGTTGAAGTTGCAACAATGTTAGTTGCAAATTTAACGTCAGCCTTACCCTCGTTGGCCAAAATTGGCAGAACGGTTAGTGCTGGAACTGCAGCTTGGATGATAAACGTTCTAGTTTCAAGTACGTTCTGTGTACCAAACACGCCGGTAAACGCTATGATTACGCCAACCATAATAAGCGGGGCAATAACAAATTTACCAATAAGCGTAATTGCCGTGTCGCGGTCAATTCGAATGCTCGAGAGTCCCGTTTCCTGCAAAATAATGCCAATATAAATCAGAGAAAGTGGCGTTACTAGGTTGCCTAAATAGGTAAGACCAGTGTTTACAACTGCTGGAACAGGGATGTTGAACACGAGAAAAACGAGGGCAACCAAGAAACCAATTAATGGCGGAGGCAGCAACTTGCTGATATTAAATTTATGATCAGCTGCATTGTTTTTCTCGCCATCATTTTCTGTTGGCATTGGATCACCGTAAATGAAGAAGATTCCAATTGCCCAGGTAGAAATAGTGTTCATGATGTAGTACACCAAGAAGTAAGGTACGGCATGCTCGCCAAAGAGCGCAAGATTAAGCGGCATACCAATGAAGATGGTGTTGGCATTTGCAAAGGTATTGAGCATCAAGCCTCGGCGACCTGGTTGGACGCGGAAAACGTTGATAACCAAAAATCCTACGACATAAGACAAAGTAAAGCTAATCGCTGCAATAAGCACCGAGGGACCAAGCTGTAGAAGCTGATTGAGAGATAAGTTTTTTAGTACCGCTACAAAAATAGAGGAAGGAAGCGCCACATTCATGATGAGCTTAGATGCTTGACCAGCGAATGTCTCGTTGAGCCAGTTAATCTTCCTCAGTACATAACCCAGCACAATAATCAAAATGATGGGCAATACATTTTGTAGCGATGTCAAAAAGACAGACATTTTATGCCTCTAACTCTTTGTAGACAGGGAACCACTTAAGGGCGTCAACTGTCTCTTTTGCATCGGCAATTGGCTCGCGGTTCAGACCCTGCCTAATTGCCTCCCCTGCAACGCCAACAGCAATACGCTCGGAGAATTCGGTAATCTTGGAGACTGGAGGAAGAATTGCCGCACCAGGCTTGTGGTGTCGACGATTCCACCAAGCGAGTGAGCTGCCAGGGAAATCATCTGGTCTGTGAGCAGGCGAGCCTTTGATGCAAGAACACCTAAGCCAAGGCCAGGGTAGATTAGAGCGTTGTTAGCCTGACCAATTTGGTAAGTTACACCGTTCAGCTCCACGTCATCGGATGGAACGCCGCAGGCTACAAGCGCGCGACCATCTGTCCAGGTGAGCAGGTCTTGGGCGGTTGCCTCCGCAAGTTTAGTTGGGTTGGACAGAGGGAAGACCATGGGGCGCTCGCAATGAGCTGCCATTTCGCGAATAATCTCTTCAGTGAAGGCGCCGTGAACGGTAGAGGTGCCAACCATGATTGTTGGGTGGACCGTCTTTACAACGGCCGCTAGGTTGGTGAGCTCATCAGCGTTTGCGAACTCAGAACGCTTGCGAGCAAATGGCTTCTGCTGTGGAGTGAGGTTGTCCATATCGTCGAAGAGCAAGCCCTGACGATCTACCAGGTAGAAGCGTTTACGAGCCTCTTCGCGATCCATTCCCTGGTCCACAAATTCCTGCAGCACACGATCAGCGATGCCGCAACCAGCAGTTCCTGCACCAAAGCAGAGATATACCTGGTCGACGAGTTTCTCGCCAGAAATATTGAGGCCACCGAGGATGCCTGCAAGGGTAACAATACCAGTGCCCTCGACGTCGTCGTTGAAGACAGGGTAGGTGTTCTTGTAGCGGTCCAGGATTGCTGCAGCGTGCGAGCGGCCGAAGTCCTCGAAGTGCAGGTAGAGGTTAGGGAAGAGCTTCTCGACGGTGGTTACAAAGTTGTCGATGAATGCGTTATAGCGGTCTTCATCAACGCGCTTGTGGCGTTCGCCCAGGTATAGCGGGTCATCGAGAAGTTCCTGGCGATTGGTACCAGCATCAATAACAATAGGCATGATGCGATTAGGGTCAACACCAGCTGCGGCGGTGTAAACCATGAGTTTACCGACGGAAATCTCGACACCGTTGGTGCCCCAGTCGCCGATGCCCAGAATTGCCTCTGCGTCGGTGACGACAATCAGGTCAATGTCTCTACCTGCGGCTGCGTTCTTCAGCGAGGTTTCAAGGTCCTCAGGACGATCAACTGACAGGAAGCATGCATACTGCGGATCGACATAGCGCTGAGAATACTGCTCAATATCCGGAGCAATAGTTGGGTCGTAGACGATAGGCATGAACTCTTCAACATGCTTGGAGAACAGGTTGTAGAACAGCGTGCGGTTTTCGGAGAAAAGCCTCATGAGATAGTGACGCTTTGTCTCGAGGTCAGGATATTGCTGGAAAAGCACGTATGCCTGCTCAGCTTGCTCCTCGATGGTCTGAATGTTTGGAGGTAGAAGTCCTACTAGGCCATACTTCTGACGCTCCTCCTGCGTAAAAGCGGTTCCCTTGTTCAAAAATGGATCATTCAGTAGTTCAAAACCCGTCTTCATGATGCCTCCTTAGCGCATCAGCTGTAATAATTGCCGTACTTGGCACAGATAGAATATGTTTTCTATCTGCGATAACAATACCCATATTCTGTTACGTATTTACGAGAATTAGAAGAAATCTCCTTCTTTTTTTGAAAAGATTTTCTTACTAAACATATATGTTCACCTGTGCATTTATAAATTTGGTCAAACTGACAAGGTGATGTTTTCAAATACCAAAGTCGTGTTTTCAAATTCTTTTGAAAGAATCGTTTTAACGGAGAAATGCAAGTCAGATTAATGCCAACTGCGGTTTTGCTGAGCGCTTGTCATGCAAGTGGTAAAAAATGCGTTTAGTTGGAATATGCAGTAGCGACTGGTTTTTATGCAAGCCATTTACCTGCGGTTTTGTTACGGATAAAAATAGCAAAATCTGGACACTTTTTGCCACCTGCGCAAACGTAAGTTAGGAATTTTCGTGATTGCGATTTGACCTCCAACTAAACGGATTTTTTACCCAAAAGAGGGGTCGAATTTTGGTGAGTCAAATTATTGATACAAAAATCCGCATAAACAAGATGGAATATGCAATTTTCTTGGGTGATTGGATGTTGCTCGGTCAATTGGATAGTGGTCGGCCCTCAGTCGACATTATTTCATTACAACAGCACCTTCAGGAAGCGCAATATCCGCATCAGTTGCAATTAAGAGGTTGTTACCTGGTGTTTTAGGGAGTATCAGGGCCACTCGGGCACATACGCGACGTGCGCAAACTCCTGCGCAAACACGCCTGCAACCTGCGAAAGTAGCGTAGACCCGCGTCCCTCAAGCGGACAGCGAACATCAGCCAGATATACCCCGCCATCTGCAAGTTTTTCTTTAACCACTTGTGCACCGGCTGGAGTTCCCAGGGGTCCAAGCGACTTCCGACCAGCAAACACTTCGTTTACCAGCACGTCAATGCTGCTAGCATCTGCGTCTTGCAACACCTTCCACGCATCATCTTCGATGACTCGCAGCTCACTTGAAGCCGCAGCTAGAGCCTCGTCCAGAAAGAAATGCTCGCGTGCAAGCGAGACTATCTTCGGATCAATCTCAATCGCGTCAATAACGCCGCCGCTCATGTGCGTAGCCAGGTGTTTTGGCAGCGAGAAACCTCCGCCGCCCATGACTACAACGTGATCTCGAGCAGATACCTGCTGAATAACCTTCGCCATCATACGGTGATAGTGCACGCAGAGCTCAAAGCGCAGCTCAGGCGCAATGTAGCTCACGGACTGGAAGGTGCCATTAACGTTGAGCAGCCTAATGGGCGTACCGTCGGCGTCCTCGGAGTCAAAAATCATCGTGAGGCCAAATTTTGGTACGCGTCACAAAAACGCCTCGAGCACGTAGAATTAACAGAAATAGCTGGTAAATACCAATAACGGCAAGCCCCGCTACGGTCGACCAGATAAAAAATGTCCAAAAATCATGTAAGACCATGTTAATTCCTTGTTAGTAAGGTTTCCCTCGGTTATACTAGCCGATACGGCGTTTTTTCTGAACGCTTTTACAGGAAAAGATTTTCTGGGGGTTTATATGATTTTAGGACTTGGTATTCCTGAGCTTCTGATTATTGTTGTCGTTGTTATGGTCATCTTTGGACCTAAGAACCTTCCAAAGCTCGGTAAGGCTGTCGGCGAGACCGTCAAGAGCGTTCGTGAGGGCATGGAGTCTGAGAACAAGGAAGAAGCCAAGGAGTCAGAGGCTGAGGTCGTTGAGGACGAAGAGTCCAAGAAGTCCGAGTAACCCCATCTCACACGTATAGACCTACTTGACCCATCAACAGAAAGAACACGATGGACACTACTAAAGAGATTGTACTTACCCCAGAAGGCCGTCAGAAGCTTGTCGATGAGCTGGCTTATCGTGAGGGCGAGAAACACGACGAGATTGTTGAGCGCATCAAAGAGGCTCGCGGTTTTGGTGACCTTTCTGAGAACTCCGAGTATGACGCTGCAAAAGAAGAGCAGTCCCACAACGAGTCCCGCATCAACGAGATTCGTCAGATTCTCTCTGTCGCAAAGGTTGTCGAGGGCGGCAGCAAGCGCAACGTCACCGTTGCAATCGGCACAACCGTCGAGCTTGCTGATGCAAAAGGCAAGACAACTAAGTATGTAATTGTTGGTACTACTGAGACTAACTCCCTTGAGCACAAGATCTCTAACGAGTCCCCAGCTGGCGAGGCTCTTATTGGTCACAAGAAGGGCGACGAGGTTGAGTTCACCACGCCAAACGGCAAGGTGAAGAAGTACACCATTACTCTATTACTCGCTAGACTGGCACAAAAGATTTTTGGTCGCCCCGTGTCCGTCTGGCGCGGGGCGTTTTTACGTGGAGGATACATGTCCGAAGTAGAGAACAACATCGCTGGTAGCTCGGCCGCCGCTGACGCAACCGCCGCCGAGAACGTCGACGCAACCGAGGTCACCCCAGAGGCTTCCATCAACGACGAGCGCGCCCAGCGCAAAGCCCGTCGCCAGGCACTCATCGACACCGGCGTTGACCCATATCCAATCAAGTCCACCGTCACCGCTCACGTCGCTGAGCTGGAGGAGCGCTACGCTGACCTCGAAGACGGCCAGACTGGTGAGGAAGTCTATTCCGTGGCCGGCCGCGTCCGCGCCATCCGCAACCAGGGCAAGATCGCGTTTGTCGTGGTAGAGGACTATACCGGCCAGATTCAGCTCTTCTGTCGCATCAACAACCTTGACGAGAAGAACTGGGAGCTCCTGGGTCTTCTCGACCTTGGCGATATCATCGGCGCAACCGGCGCTATCATGCGTACGCGCCGCGGCCAGCTTTCCCTGGCAGTCACCTCGCTGGAGGTCCTCTCCAAGTCGCTGCGTCCTCTGCCAGAGAAGTTCCACGGTCTCACCGATCGCGAGGTTCGTTATCGCCAGCGCTACGTTGACCTGATCATGAACCCTGAGGTCCGCGACGTATTCCGCAAGCGCTCACAGATCATCTCCATCATCCGCCAGTTTATGGAGGCGGACGGCTACATGGAGGTTGAGACCCCTGTTCTCCAGGAGATTCTTGGCGGCGCAAACGCAAAGCCATTCATCACGCACTACAACGCTCTGAACACCGAGAACTACCTGCGCATTGCAACCGAGCTCCCTCTGAAGCGCCTGCTTGTCGGCGGACTTGAGCGCGTCTACGAGCTTGGTCGCCAGTTCAGAAACGAGGGCACCGACCTCACGCACAACCCAGAGTTCACTTCCATGGAGGCATACGCCGCCTACTCTGACCTGGCCGGCATGCGCGAGCTTTCCCAGAATCTCTTCCAGGAGATTGCTCACAAGGCTTGCGGTTGCGAGGAGGGCCACGAGGTCATCACGTACCAGGGCACCGAGGTTGACCTCTCCGGCAACTGGCGCGTCGCATCCCTGGCAGAAATTGCGTCCGAGGTCACCGGCGAGGAGCTCTCCATTGACACCCCTGTCGAGAAACTCCGTGCAGTCCTGGACCGCTACGAGATTGAGTGGAACCCAGAGTGGCAGGCCGGCAAGCTGCTGTTTGAGATCTACGACGAGCTTGGCGAGAAGAGCATCGTAAATCCAACCTTTGTCTGCGATTATCCTGCAGAGGTTTCTCCGCTCACCAAGCGCAAGGCAGACGACCCTCGCCTGACCGAACGCTTTGAGCTCATTATCTGCGGCGCCGAGTACGCAAACGCATACTCCGAGCTCAACGATCCTGTTGACCAGGAGGAGCGTTTTGCCGCTCAGATGGAGGCCAAGCGCCAGGGTGACGAAGAGGCTATGGAGTACGATTACGACTTCATCCGCGCACTTGAGTACGGCATGCCACCAGCGGGCGGCATCGGCTACGGCATCGACCGCATGATGATGCTCTTCTGCGATCAGCCTTCTATCCGCGACGTCCTTCTCTTCCCACAGCTCAAGCCCGAGAAGCGCTAAGAGCTTGAGCGCACTGCGGATTCAACGCTCGCGACATACCACAATGAGACTTGAAAGTTTGTGACACGCCTGTCTTAAAATCCTTTGTGTTCACACGATAGTCACAACAATTAAAACCGGTACCTGCACTTTTACGGGTACCGGTTTCTTGTGATTGTGGGTTTAACCTTTTGGGTACATACCTATCCAAATCAAGAGAGTTTTGAGAGGTTTCAGCACATGTTTGATAAATTCACTGACAGAGCGCGTAAAGTCATGAGCCTGGCTCAGGACGAGGCTCGCGGTCTTGGCCAGATGTATGTTGGTACCGAGCACCTGCTACTTGCTCTCATCAAAGAGGGGGGAGGGTATTGCTGCTCAAGCTCTGGCAAAGCTGGAGGTCTCGTACGACGAGGCCCTGGCAACCGTAAAAGAGCTCACCACGGGCGCAGGAGACCCTATTCCTGGCGGCCACATTCCGTTTACTCCTCGCGCAAAACGCGTGCTTGAGGACGCGTACAGAGAAACCATGACCCACGGTCAAAGCTATATTGCAACAGAGCACCTGCTCTTGGGCATTGTATCTGAGGGCAATGGTCGCGCTATGGATGCCCTGCGTACCATGGGTGTCTCGGGCGACGCGGTAAGAAACGCCGTTGATGAGCTGGTTGCCCAGACTCCAGATGATGCACCAGCTGGTCCTCGTATGGCAGAGCCTCGCATTGAGGGTGGCATCTTTGGCATGCCTGTAGGCGCTGGTCAGATGCGTCCTAACGCAAACGACGATGCCTCCATGCTGGAGCAGTTTGGCCGCAACCTTACCAAGCTTGCCGCAGATAAAAAGCTTGACCCCGTCATTGGTCGTGACCGCGAGATTGAGCGTGTCATGCAGGTTCTTGCCCGCCGCCAGAAGAACAACCCACTTATCCTGGGCGATCCCGGCGTTGGTAAGACTGCCATTGTTGAGGGTTTGGCTCAGCTCATTGCATCCGGCAACGTCCCTGACATTCTGCGCGGAAAGCAGGTTTGGACGCTTGACCTGGCAAGTCTGGTAGCAGGATCCAAGTATCGCGGTGAGTTTGAGGACCGCATGAAGAAGGTTGTTGCTGAGCTGGAGAAATCCAAGAATGACATCCTCTTCATTGATGAGATTCACACCGTCATTGGAGCAGGTTCCGCAGAAGGCTCCATCGACGCCGCGTCCATCTTGAAGCCACCGCTGTCTCGTGGAGAAATCCAGGTCATCGGTGCAACTACGGCAGAAGAGTACCGTAAACATGTCGAGAAGGACGCTGCATTTGAGAGGCGTTTCCAGCCAGTCAACATCGGCGAGCCAAACACCGACGACACCATTTCTATTATCCACGGTCTTCAGGACCGCTACGAGAAGCACCACCACGTCCACTACACCGAGGCTGCCATCAAGGCTGCTGTTGCGCTTTCTAGTCGCTACATCCAGGACCGTTTCTTGCCAGACAAGGCCATTGACGTCCTCGATGAGGCTGGTGCTCGCGCACGCATCCACAAGATGAGCCTTCCACCAGAGATTGCCCAGGTAGACGCAGATCTTCTCCGCGTTCGTACCCAGAAGTCTGAGGCAGCAAGCGCTCAGGAGTTTGAGCAGGCAGCTCGTCTGCGTGACCAGGAGAAATCCCTGGTAGCAGAGAGGGACCGCTTGGAGACTGAGTGGCGTGAGCAGCTGGACAAGAACATCGTCACCGTTGACGAGGACGATATTGCAAAGGTCGTTTCTGGCATCACCGGTGTTCCTGTTTCTAACCTCACCGAGACCGAGGCTTCAAGGCTGCTTCGTACAGAAGACATTCTTCACCAGCGCGTTGTTGGTCAGGATGAGGCTGTTGTTAAGGTTGCAAAGGCAATCCGCAGAAGCCGCAGTCCTCTCAAAGACCCTAAGCGTCCTGGCGGCTCCTTCATTTTCCTTGGCCCTTCCGGCGTAGGTAAGACTGAGCTTGCAAAAGCCCTGGCAGAGTTCCTGTTTGGCTCCGAAGACGCCCTGCTTTCTTACGACATGTCCGAGTACATGGAGCGTCACACTGTAGCTAAGCTGGTTGGTGCTCCTCCAGGATACGTGGGCTACGATGAGGGCGGAGAGCTCACCAAGGCTGTTCGTCGTCGTCCATACTCTGTCCTGCTCTTTGATGAGATTGAGAAGGCACATCCTGACGTCTTCAACATCTTGCTGCAGATTCTGGACGAGGGCCGCTTGACTGACGGTCAAGGCCGTCACGTGGACTTCTCCAACACGGTTGTCATCATGACCTCCAACATTGGCGCTCGCGAGATTGCCCGCACCAACACTATGGGCTTCTCGTCAGAGGGTTCTAAGGGCCTCTCTCCGACAAAGAGATTACCAGCCGCGTTATGTCCGAGCTCAAGCGTGGATTCCGTCCAGAGTTCTTGAACCGTGTGGACGAGATTGTTGTCTTCAAGTCGCTCTCTACCGAGCAGCTTCGTGGTATTGTTGACCTCATGGTTCTTGAGCTGCGCGATCGCCTGATTGCCAACGGTATGTCCATTGAGCTCACCGAGGCTGCAAAGGATCTGATTGCCAAAGACGGAACCGATCCTGTCTACGGCGCTCGTCCACTGCGTCGCACCATTCAGTCGATGATTGAAGATCCGCTGTCTGAGGAGCTTCTCTCTCTGGTCAGTGGGCTGCAGGAGACATTGTTGCTGTTGATGTTGATGCTGAGGGTAAAAAGCTTGTGTTCACCAAGACCACGGGCGTTATCCCTGAGCCTCGCAAGAAAGAGACCATGGCGCAGCTTGACCAGATGGATGTCAGCATGGGTCCATCCTCGCTGCCACAGGGTAGTGCAGGCGGTTCGTCCGACCTGATGTCTTCCGCCGAGTAAGACACTCCGACCCGAGGTTCTGCCTCGGGTCTTTTTGTATCGCAGCTAAAACACACAGTTCTCTTGGCAGAAGCTCTTGGCGAGAAACCCGGGCGAGAAACCCGTCTTCTTCAAACCGTCACTACACGCGCCGGCAACAAAACCGTATACTTGAAATGTTGAAACAAATTGAAGCCGTAAACGTACCAGATCGCAAAACGCAGCCTGTAAGCTGCAAGTAATTGAGGGAGAGCCATGGAGCCAACGCAACTTGATCCAAGCGCAACAGAAACGAGGACCGTATTGCCACCGCTCTGAAGATGACTGCCCCTGGCACAGCGCTCCGCGTTGCACTGGACATGATTATCGCCGGCCGCTTGGGCGCCCTCATTTGCGTGGGAGATACATCAAACGTCCTTGCTGCGGGCGGAGATGGTTTCAAACTTGATGTTTCTTTCACAGCAAATCGATTGTTTGAGCTCTGCAAGATGGATGGCGCTGTGGTGGTGGACAAAGATCTCACCAGAATTCTGCGCGCCAACTTCCACCTCAATCCTGATGCAACGCTTCCAACTGCAGAAACAGGCACTCGCCACCGTACTGCCGCTCGCATGAGCTTGCTCACCAAGTCTATTGTGATTGCAGTGTCTTCTCGCCGTTCGTTGATTACGGTCTACGTTGATGGTCACGTTATTCCGCTAAAGTCGGTACCAGCCATTATGTCTACCGTCAATCAGCTCTCGGTTGCTATGCAAAATACGCGCCAGCAGCTTGATCGCGCGCTTTTACGCCTAACCGCTCTTGAGCTTGACAACTACGTTACCCTGGGCGATGTAGCAGGTATTTTCTACCTGTTTGAGGTTCTTTTGAGTGCCGCTGACCAGCTTGATTCTTGTCTTTTGGAGCTAGGTAGCGAGGGAAAAACCACCGCTATGCAGCGCGAGGAGTATCTAGGCGGCATCGACGAGGCCTATAACCTGATGATTCGCGACTACGCTGTAGATTCTTCCGCTGAAGAGGCGCGCGCCATTCGCCGCCGCTTCCACGAGACGGCTAACACTGAGCTCCGCTCTGCAGAAAGTGTTGGCCAGATTCTTGGCTACTCCGATGGCCGCGGAGAAGATGCGTCCATGGAGCCTCTGGGCCTGCGCACGCTTTCACGCGTTCACGTGGTCAACGATGAGATTGCGGCCAGAATTGTTGACGCCTACGACAACCTGCAGCAGCTACTTCACGTTGCAGAAAACGATACATCAAGCCTCAAATCTCTGGGTGTCGAGAACCCCGGTGCACTTGCTAACAGTCTCCGCAGAATGTGGGGTAAGTCGGAATAATGGCTGCAAGCAGCACCTGTGCAAAGGTCGTGTCAAAGCCACGTCCTTCTCGCCTCACAACACATGGAGCAAAAGCCGATACCGTTGCCGTCATTGTGGCTGGTGGCATTGGCGAGCGCTTTGGATATCCTGACGGCAAGCAGTTTATTTCTGTCTGCGGTCTTCCGCTGATGAGCTGGTCAATCCTTGCGTTCGATCACGCGCCAAGCGTGGCTCACATTGTGATTGCTTGCTCTGACGAGAAACGCGCTGCAGTTCAAGAGGGTGTTGTGGGCAAGCTTGTGCTCCACAAGCCCGTTCATTTTGCAACGTCTGGCGCCACTAGACAGGAATCGGTTTACAACGCGCTCCAGGTAGTGCCTGCCGGATATGATTTTGTTTCTGTTCATGATGCGGTTCGCCCGCTCATTGAGGTAGAGACTATTGAGCAGGTCATTGGTACAGTTCGCAAGTCGCCTAAGATTGCGGGGGCAATTTTGGCTCACCGCGCAACTGATACGCTGAAGCGCGTAGATGGTGCAACCATTGTAGATACGCCTGACCGCTCAACGTTCTGGGCTGCTCAGACCCCTCAGGTGTTCAAGACACGCACACTTCTTGAAGCCCACGAGGTAGCTCGCCAGGAAGGCTACCAGGGAACCGATGACTCGTCGTTAGTTGAGCGACTTGGTCTTACGGTGCTGTGCGTTGAGTCGCAACGAGAAAACGTGAAGGTCACGTACCCGTCTGACCTTGCAATTGTTGAGGCTACGCTCAGCCGACGCCTGGTAGAGGGTGCAACCGGAAGTGGGGCTGTAGAGTGAGTATGCCAGAGCTTAAGATTGGCCACGGATACGATGTTCATCGCCTGGTAGATGGCAGGGATCTTATCTTAGGTGGCGTCAAAATTGAGCACACCAAAGGTCTTCTCGGCCACTTCCGATGCTGACGTTTTGGCTCACGCACTTATGGACGCCCTGCTAGGAGCCATGCGCGCTGGCGACATTGGCCAGCTTTTCCCAGATACAGACCCTGCTTATGAGGGTGCTGATTCTATGGTGCTTCTGTCCCATGTTATGCAGCTTGTTCGCGATAAGGGCTTTGAGCTTCTGGATTGTGATTGCACCGTTGCAGCTCAGGCGCCTAAGTTGCTCCCTCACCGCGATGCTATGAGAAACCGCATGGCTGAGGTCATGGGTGTTTCGCCAGATAAAGTTGGCGTAAAAGCAACCACTACCGAAGGCCTTGGCTTTGTAGGCACTCAAGAAGGCATTGCTGCCTGGGCAGTTGTACTGTTGGGACGTAGCGCGCAATAAATTACAGCTCTACGATATGGTCGGCTGCCTCCACCACTTTAGGGTCATGAGATATGAGCAGTATTATGTGGTCCTGCTTGACCTTCTTTAGAAGAGTAAGAAGGACATCAACGCTTTTTTGATCTAACGCAGAAGTTGGCTCGTCAAGCAACATGACACTTGGATTCATAAGCATCATGCGGATAATTGCAATCTTTTGCTTTTCTCCACCAGAGATAGCAGAGCTTCGTTCAGCCAGGCGAACATCAAGATTTTGATCGTCACCAAGCAGCAATTTTTCCAGGTTGAATAGCTTGATATAGCTGATTATCTCTTCATCTGTTGGTTGGTTTTTGCACAGCAGTGTCAGATTATTTCTTACCGTATCGTCAACAATGCTTGGCTCTTGCTCGGTAAATCCAAGCGTATTTTTTCGAAGTTCATACTGATTAATTTGAGTTAACAAATCCTCATTAATAGCAATAGTGCCTGATAGGTGAGAAGACCACTCTCTCCGTTAATGAGCTTCAGAAATGTTGATTTGCCTGTACCGTTTCCACCGGTAATGGCATATATATTTCCTTTTGCAAAACTACAAGACAAGTTGTTCATCAGTACTTTATTGGTATGTGGATAAGAGAAAGACACATTTGTGCAGGTAATTTGATTGACATCGTCTGATGGAACGATAGTTCCAACGGATTCTTGAGGTAAATCTAGAATCTGCTCAATTCGATTAAGGCTTACCGTAATGCTCTGATAAGCCATACCAAATTCCATGAGAAGCGTAATAGAACCTAAGAGCGATACAAAATAGCTTGAAATGGTTGCAATATAGCCAGGCTGCAGTGCTCCAAGGAAAATTTGATATGCACAGGTAATAAAGACAATGGCTTGGAATACGGCAATCACAGCATTGTTTAATTCTTGTACGCCAAACTCAAGCTTGTACTGCTCATGAATGGCACTACGAAGCTTTTGATTGACGGCATAGTGCTGATTAAAGAAACGCTCAAAGAGGGAATGACGCCTAATGAAATCTACATCAGTGAACTGCGAGAGCTCAATCGATCCATACTGGGACCGCAGTTCTTTAGATTCTTTGTATCTTTTATAGGCCGAAGCTTGGATTTGCTTATAGATAATAAAACTCACCAATAGCAGAACAGCTGTTACAAGAGCGGTTAATGGGTTCAAATATAAAATAATCGCAAGCGTGCCTATGACAGAGACCATAGTTGTTGCAAAGCTCACGCATTGTGTAAGTATAAAAATTGAAACGTCATTAGAATCGTTATTTACTGTCTGGCGGTAATGTCCAGAATCATATGACGAGAAAAACGATGAATCTGCATGTTGAATCTTGTCAATTAGCTGTCGCTCAATAGTAAACGCAGAATCAATCTGCAACTGACAATAGCGCGTTTTAGCAAGATAGGAACAGCCGGCAATAAGGATTCCTAGTGCGGCAACTACAGCGCAATAGAAAAGTATCTCGCTCCAAGTAGTTCCCGTAATAAAAAGATTAATTACAAATCCAACAAGAAGCGGTTGAATCACCATAAGCGCTGTGACAAAGAATGACAAAAAGAGAAAAATAGCAAGACTGCCTTTATCCAGAATGGTAGATATACAGTAGCGGATAATGTTAAAAAACTTACTCATTCGAATCACCTTCTGAAGTTGTTAAGAGTAAGATTTCTTGTCTTCTAGTTCTTTGCAGTTTTGATTCAAATATAAATTCTTAAAATTTTTATTCGTCAAGTTTAGTAAAACAAAAAAAACAATCCAGTACTAATCCGTAAATGGTAACAAAATTGAATCTTGATTAGTACGGTATGGAACTTAAAGGTTTTCCACAAACCGTTTATACTTACACCAATACACAATGGTTGCGAGGAGTATGCATGCTTGTCTATAACACTCAGACGCATAAAAAAGAAGAGTTCAAGCCAATCGACGAGGGCAAAATCCGCATGTACGTGTGCGGTCCTACGGTTTACGATCAGATTCACATCGGAAACGCCCGTACCTTCCTCTCGTTTGACGTTATTCGCCGTTATCTGATGCATAAGGGTTTTGAGGTCACCTTTGCTCAAAACCTGACCGATGTTGACGACAAGATTATTCAGCGCGCCATTGAGCAGGGAAGGACTGCTCAAGAGGTTTCTGAAGAGTTTTCTCAGGCGTTTATCGAGCAGATGCACCGTTTCAATATACTGGACCCGGATATTCGTCCTCGCGCAACGCATGAGATTGAAGCCATGCTTCAGATGATTCAATCTTTGATTGAGCAGGGTCACGCTTACGCGGTGCCTTCGGGCGACGTGTACTTCTCGGTCCGTTCTGACCACGGCTATGGTGTGCTTTCTGGTCGCGATCTTGATCAGCTTCGCGCAGGTGAGCGCGTTGAGGTTAATGACGAGAAACGCGATCCATTTGACTTTGCGCTCTGGAAGGCTGCAAAGCCTGGTGAGCCTAGCTGGCCAAGCCCTTGGGGAGAAGGTCGTCCAGGTTGGCACAGTGAGTGCTGCGCAATGATTCATCGCTACCTGGGCACTCCAATTGACATTCACGGCGGTGGCTCTGACCTGGTATTCCCTCATCATGAGAACGAGACCGCGCAGGCATCCTGCGCCTGGCACGCTCCTCTCGCCAATTATTGGATGCACACCGGAATGCTTCGCGTTGATGGTGAGAAGATGTCCAAGTCTTTGGGCAACTTCTACACACTCAAGGAAGTTTTGGACAAGTACCCTGCAGATGCAGTAAGACTTTTGATGCTTCAGACGCACTATCGTGCACCACTTGATTTCTCGTTTGAGCGCCTTGAGGGTACCGTTGGTACGCTTGAGCGCATGAAGACCTGCGTTGCAAATCTCCGCTGGGCTTTCAAGCAGTCTTCTGCTCAGCACGAACTTTCCGACGCTGATAGCACGCTTGCTGAGGCAATCAATACAGTTCAGAGCGAGTTTGACGCTCAGATGGATGATGATTTCAATACCGCAGGAGCACTCGCTGCTATCTTTGCACTGGTAACTGCTGCAAATACCTATCTTGCAGAGGTTGGTCAGAACGTTGGCGCAAGTCCTGTTCTCCGTGCAGCAGATATGTTGTGCGAGCTCACGGGAGCTTTGGGAATTGATTTGACTCAGGCGGCGTCTACCTCTGATTTACCAGAAGAGCTTGTGGCGCTTGCCGCTCAGGTAGCAGACTATGAGGGCGCGTCAGCTGACGAGGCTGCAGAGGCTTTGCTTGCTGCTCGTCAGGAGGCTCGTTCCCAGAAGAACTGGGCAGTTGCTGATCAAATTAGAGACGGCATTGCCGAGCTTGGACTTTTGATTGAAGATACCGCCGCTGGCGCTCGACTTAAGCGTAAGGCAGACTAACTATGGCAAAAAATCAGCGTTCTACCTCTAAAAACACGCGCACCGAGGGCCCTGCCGGTCGCGGTGGAGCTGCAGGTCGCGGTGGCGCATCGGGTCGAGGTGGCGCTGCTGGTCGCGGTGGAGCTGCAGGTCGCGGTGGCGCAGGTCGCGGCTCCAAAAAGGCTGCCGACTGGGGCGGTTATTTCGGCGCCAAGAATGGCCAGGGCTCAAAGGGTGGCCGCTCTGCACAAGGCGGTCGCGCAACTCAGGGCACCCGCGGACAGAAAGGCGCTGGTGGACAGCGAGGCACTGGCGCTGGACGTCCCGGTAACAAGAAGCCTGCAACCGATCTTATCGAGGGTCGTCGCGCAGTAGCAGAGGCGCTGACCGTTGGTATTCCTTTGAAGAATGCTCTGGTACAAGCTGCAAGCGGGCAGAAAGACCAGGAGATTGAGGCTCTTGCACGTCAGCTTGAGCAGGAGGGTATTCCTGTCGAGCGTGTTGCAAAGCCCGTGCTTGACTCGCTTTCAAGCCATGGCGCTCACCAGGGCGTTATTGTCCGTACACAGCCGTTTGCCTACGCTGACCTCTCTGAAATCATTCAGCGCGCTGGATCAGAAAACGCTCTTGTTGTGGTCTTGGATCACGTCACTGACGAGGGAAACTTTGGTGCAATTGTAAGAAGTGCCGAGGTAGTTGGCGCAGCCGGCGTTGTTATTGCAAACGCTCGCGCCGCCCGAGTTGGCGTTGGAGCATACAAGACGTCCGCTGGAGCCGTGCTTCACCTGCCAATCGCTCAGGTTTCTAATCTGCCGCGCGCTCTTGAAGAGCTTAAAGCCGCAGGTTTTTGGACATGTGGCTCTACCGAGCACGCCACTCAGTCCGTGTGGGAGGCTCCTATGGGAGGCCGCCTTGCACTTGTTATGGGCTCTGAAGGTTCAGGAATTTCTCGCCTTATGCTCGAGAAGTGCGATTTTACGTGCAAGCTTCCTCAGTTTGGCCAGGTAGAGTCCCTGAACGTTGCTCAGGCAACAACGGTTATGTGTTACGAGTGGCTCCGCAGGACCCAGGAAGCGTAAGCCCAGGAAGCGTAAGCCCAGGAAGCGTAAGGTATGGCTCAGAAAAAATCGCTGCTTGTAGTCGATGGCTATAACGTCATGTTGGCAACTCCTCGTTATGAGGCGCTGCTGGATGATTGTGGCTCTTCTGCGCAAGAAACCGCTGCTGAGAGGGCTTATCACCTCAATACCGATCCGTTTTATCGCGCCCGTTTGGCGCTCATCTCTGACGTTGCCACGTTTGCGCAGGGCACCTACGAGGCCGTTATTGTGTTCGACGGCAAGGGAAACGTAAACGACGAGCGTCCAGAGCGCACTCTCGCTGGCGTGCAGCTGGTTTTTTCCGAGACTGGGGAGTCCGCGGATAGCGTCATCGAGCGCCTGGTCACGGACGCTCGAGAGGCTGGTCGCAAGGTATTTCTAGTCACGTCGGACAGGGACATTCGTGTCACAGCCGGCTTTGGCCCTGGCGAGGTCACGCGCATTGCAAGCGCATCACTGGTCCACGAGATTTCCCAAGCAGATGACGTTGTCGAAGAGATGCGTCGCGATCAGGTCAGTACGCGCATGACGCTTGAAGACCGCATTTCTCCAGATCAGCGCGAGAAACTCTGGAAGCTTCTGGGCAAATAGGCAGCCAGGTCAGCGTCGCAAGCGCCCACGCGCTAATACGCCCGACGCGCCAATTTGACTGACGCGCCAATGCACTCGACGTGCCTGGGCGCAATCAGCGCGCCTGATTTCTGCAAAGAATCTGTAAATTCTGCCTGATAACAGCAAAGAATCTGTGGATTTGCCTGATTTTGTTAAAGAATCGGTGGCTTAAATACAGAATCTTTGCACTTTTCAGGCGGGCATTTCGTGACGTGACTTTTGAATCTGGTGTGGTTCATGGGCGCTTTCATCGAGCCTGATTTTCTCGCCAAGTCTGAACGATTTGCCGGAAAAGTGTACCAAGTCTGAGCTATTTGCCGGTTTTTCTCATCATGTCTGAGCTGTTTTACTCAGACATGATGCACTTTTCAGGCTGACCATACTTCATTAGACAGTGTATTTGCATCAAGTTCACCCCCACAGAAGGGCAGCGCTCCTACGAGCCACATTGACCAGTTTGTGGAGAAAAATTTCTCGAAAATTGAGACTAGACCAAAGTCAGAAAAGTCTATAGAATATCCTCTGCACTTGATGCCGCTATAGCTCAGCTGGTAGAGCAACTGACTTGTAATCAGTAGGTCCCGGGTTCGAAGCCTGGTGGCGGCACCACTTGAATTTTCAGCCAGGCATTGCCTGGCTTTTTTCGTGCAAATTTTGGGGCATTCGCGACGTATCGCGTATGGCTCCTATAGACAACCGCTAAAGCCCGTGTCCGTTTGTCGAGAAAACCGCATGGAATTGTGGAAAAAATTTGATAAGATACGCCCGGTTGGGTGGATTACGTTGACAAGATTTTTATTCAATCGTAATATTTTCCCGCTTACGAGGTAATACAGAAGTTCAACAAGACTTTCTGCGTACGTTAAACCACAAGGTACAGCGTATTAATTGCTTCAAGAGTGCTTGAAAACGGCATTTGGGGATATGGCACAGCGGCAACTGCGGCGGACTGTAAATCCGCTCTCTCTGAGTTCCTTGGTTCGAGTCCAAGTATCCCCACCACGCCCGTGTAGCTCAGTAGGTAGAGCACTTCGTTGGTAACGAAGAGGTCACCGGTTCAAATCCGGTCGCGGGCTCCATTTTTCAAGCGGCATTTATGCCGGCGTAGCTCAGCTGGTTAGAGCACACGGCTCATACCCGTGACGTCACTGGTTCGAATCCAGTCGCCGGTACCAGACTCTTTACGGCGTACATGTCCTAGACATTTGCGCCGTTGAGTATAAACAGACGTTTTTTCACCACGGTCTAGCCCGAGGGTTAGTTCCAGAAGGAGGATTGGCAATGGCCAAGGAAAAGTTTGACCGCACAAAGCCACACGTAAACATCGGTACCATTGGTCACGTCGACCACGGTAAGACTACCCTTACCGCAGCAATCACCAAGGTTCTCTCTGAGACCGAGGGCTGCAAGGCAGACTATACCGCCTTCGAGAACATCGATAAGGCTCCAGAGGAGCGTCAGCGTGGTATTACCATTTCCGTTGCTCACGTTGAGTACGAGACTTGGGAGCGCCATTACGCTCACGTCGACTGCCCTGGCCACGCAGACTACATCAAGAACATGATTTCTGGTGCAGCTCAGATGGACGGCGCAATCCTCGTTATTGCTGCAACCGATGGTCCCTATGGCTCAGACTCGTGAGCACATCCTTCTTGCACGTCAGGTCGGCGTTCCTTACATCGTCGTCTTCCTGAACAAGTGCGACATGGTCGACGATGACGAGCTCATCGACCTCGTCGAGATGGAGACCCGTGACCTTCTCTCCGAGTACGACTTCCCAGGCGATGACCTTCCAATCATCCGTGGTTCCGCTCTCGGCGCTCTTAACGGCGAGGAGAAGTGGGTTGAGTCCATCCGTGAGCTCATGCACACTGTTGACTCCTACATCCCAACACCAGCTCGTGACAACGAGAAGCCATTCCTGATGGCAATCGAGGACGTCATGACTATTTCTGGTCGTGGTACCGTTGCTACCGGCCGTGTTGAGCGTGGTGAGCTCAAGCTCAACGATCCAGTCGAGATCGTTGGTATTAAGCCAACTCAGAACTCTGTTGCTACCGGCATTGAGATGTTCCGTAAGACCATGGACTTCTGCGAGGCTGGCGACAACGTTGGTATTCTTCTTCGTGGTGTTAAGCGCGAGGACATCGAGCGCGGTCAGGTTCTCTGCAAGCCTGGTACCGTTACTCCACACAAGAAGTTCACCGGTGAGGTTTACGTTCTTACTAAGGAAGAGGGCGGCCGTCACACCCCATTCTTCTCTGGTTACCGTCCACAGTTCTACTTCCGTACAACTGACGTAACCGGCGACATCTACGAGCTCACCGATGCAAACGGTGGCAAGGTAGAGATGGCTATGCCTGGCGACCACATCACCGTTGGCTGCGAGCTCATTCACCCAATCGCTCTTGAGCAGGGTCTGAAGTTCGCTATCCGCGAGGGTGGCCACACCGTCGGCGATGGCCGTGTTTCCACCGTCATCGAGTAACTTCTTTTAAAGTTGCTAACTTGCCCGGCGTGCTTTTTGCGCGCCGGGTTTTTTGTCGAGAAAAAATATGTGAACGCCTAGAGTAATTAGAGAAAAGTATTGACATCTCTGGGTAGTGGGTGCTAACCTAAGCAACCGCGTCACATTTCGAGAATACATCTCGTGACCGTGTTCAGGAGGATCAATGCGTACACTCGTTACTCTCGCCTGCACTGAGTGCAAGCGTCGTAATTACACTACGGACAAGAATAAGTCCAACAACCCAGATCGTATGGAGTTGAAGAAGTACTGCCCATGGTGCCACAAGCACACGGTACATCGCGAGACCCGCTAGGCTAGGTGGGTTCGTTCTAGGCCAGTAGCTCCAATGGTAGAGCGGCGGTCTCCAAAAACCGTTTGTTGAGGGTTCGAGTCCTTCCTGGCCTGCCAGATAACTTCACCGGCCTTCCCATAAGGGTTGGCCGGTTTGTATGTAGGTATAACATCCAAGGGAGCGTAGGATGGCAAATAAGGAGCGCAATAAGAGGAGCGCACGTAAGGCTCGCGCAGAAGAGCGCGCCCAGCGTGAGGTCCTTCAGGCTGAAGCTACTCCTGAAGCTTCTGCTAAGGCTACTAAGGCCGAGGCAAAGAAGCAGGAGAAGTCCATTCAGCGTAACGCTAACCCTGGCTTCTTTGGCCGCCTGGGTGCTTACTTTGCAGGCGTTCGTACAGAAATGCACCGCGTTGTGTGGCCTTCAAGCTCTGAGCTTGCTGGTTTCTCTGTAGCCGTAATTGCAACAATCATTTTCTTTGGCTTGGTAACTTGGCTGGTTGATACTGGCATTGTTGCTGGTCTCGTCGCCTTTACTGGACTGAGGGGATAATCAATGGCTAAGCGCTGGTATGTAGTTCACACCTATTCAGGTTATGAGAACAAGGTAAAGACAGACCTTGAGCACCGTATTGAGACCTATGGTCTTGAGCGTGCTGTTGTTGATATTCAGATTCCTACTGAGGAAGTTACTGAGGTCAAGGACGGCGGTAAGCGCGAGACCAAAGAGTCCAAGGTTTTTCCCAGGTTACGTTCTTGTTCGCATGGAGCTGGATGACAATACTTGGGCTGTTGTTCGCAACACCCTCAGGCGTAACTGGTTTTGTTGGCATTGACGGCAAGCCAGTTCCTCTGCGTCGTGATGAGTTCGATAAGATCATGCGTCGTGGCGGTATGAAGACGGGTGGCCCTGTACCTAAGCGTACAGCAACCAATATTGAGGTCGGTCAGGCAATTCACGTTCTTTCTGGTCCTCTCGCTGACTTCGACGGAACTGTTTCTGAGGTCAACGCAGAGTCCGGCAAGATCAAGGTTATGCTCACCATCTTTTGGTCGCGAGACCCGGTTGAGCTCACCATGGATCAGATTTCCTGATAGACTAGTAACTAACGGCTTTATCCCGCACTTCTCGTCCCTTGTGGATTGCTTCTCGGGAGTGCGCGAGAATAGACTCAAACGTATTCAAACAGGAGGCTTAACATGCCCGCAAAGAAGGTTGTTAACTTTATTAAGCTGCAGATTCCTGCAGGCCAGGCAAACCCAGCTCCTCCAGTAGGACCAGCTCTGGGTGCTGCACAGGTCAACATTATGCAGTTCTGCCAGGCATTCAACGCTGCAACTCAGGACAAGGCTGGCGACATCATCCCAGTCGAGATTTCTGTTTACGAGGATCGTTCCTTTGACTTCGTAACCAAGACTCCTCCAGCAGCTCAGCTCATCAAGAAGGAGCTTCACCTCAAGGGTGGTTCCGGTGTTCCTCAGCGTGATAAGGTTGGCCAGCTCTCCCAGGAGCAGCTCACCAAGATTGCTGAGATTAAGATGCCTGACCTCAACGCAAACGACATTGAGGCTGCAAAGAAGATCGTCGCTGGTACCGCTCGTTCCATGGGTGTAACCATCGCCGAGTAGTGTTTACTCCCGTCAGCCATTAGTGTGGCTGACGGTTGTTTTGTCAGAGCATCCGACGTTAGTGCACGTAGTTGGGTTTCTCGCCAAGAGGGGAGCAGCTGCGGACGGAAGATGCAGGAGTGGGAGGGCAGACGCCCGTTAACCACAGGAGGTACATAATGCCTAAGCACGGAAAGAACTACAAGAATGCAGTTGCCAAGGTAGACGGTGCAAACCTCTACAGCCCAAAAGAGGCAGTAACCCTGTCTAAGGAGCTTGCAACTGCTAAGTTTGACGAGACCATTGAGGTAGCAATTCGCCTTGGTGTCGACACTCGTAAGGCTGACCAGAACGTTCGCGGTTCTATCTCTCTGCCTCACGGCACTGGTAAGTCCGTTCGCGTTGCAGTCTTCGCAGAGGGCGAGAAGGCCCGCGAGGCTGAGCAGCTGGCGCTGACATCGTCGGTGGCGACGAGCTCATCGCAGAGGTCGAGAAGGGCATGCTTGACTTTGACGCAGCAATCGCAACCCCTCAGATGATGGGTAAGGTTGGTCGTCTTGGTCGCGTTCTTGGTCCTCGTGGCCTTATGCCTAACCCTAAGCTCGGCACCGTTACCATGGATGTTGCAAAGATGGTTAACGAGCTCAAGGCTGGTCGTGTTGAGTATCGTGCAGACCGTTTTGGTATCTGCCACGTTGCAATCGGCAAGGCTTCTTTTGAGGTCCAGCAGCTTGTTGAGAACTATGGCGCACTTCTCTCTGAGATTATTCGCGTCAAGCCATCCAGCGCTAAGGGTAAGTACGTCAAGACCGTTGCTATTTCCTCTACTATGGGCCCTGGCATCAAGGTTGATCCAACCAAGGTTCGTAACCTCATGGAGGACTAAGCTTTACGCTTAGAAGTACCTAGCACGTTTAATCCGGTATCTGCTTGCAGGTACCGGATTTTTCTTGCAGCGTGCATGCGGTGTAGGCGTGGACTCTGCTTGCAGTGGGCGTGTGGTTTGAGGCGTGGACTCGGCTTGCGACACGTGTACGGCTGAGTTGGGGCCGCAGCTTAGCCGCCCTTCTCGTCAAATTTTTGTGAAGAGAAAGAAATTGTGCGCCCAACCTTGACTTGGATAGTTTTTTGCTGCACAATATCCAACGCAAGACAGACGTCTTGTAGTTGCACGTTCGCTGCCAAAGACAGCCGGCGCCTTGAATCCAAGGCTTAATGGGAATTCCCGCCTGCCGAGGTGGTCTTGAGATTAGTACATCCAGACCCCGCTTTGGTTGCCAAAGTGGGGTCTTTTCATGTGAGGGCCGCACCTGTTGGCGCTCGTGCCCGAGACATGATAAAGGAGGTGTACTACATGCCAGCTCAGTCTAAACTTGATTTGCTCGAGAAGGTTTCCGCTTCTCTCGACAACTCCAAGGGCCTGTTTGTTATCGACTATCGTGGTCTCTCCGTAAAGGAGACTCAGGAGCTTCGCCGCGCACTTTACCGCAGCAGGCGCTCACATGAAGGTCTATAAGAACAACATCGTCAAGATTGCTCTTAAGAACGCTGGTATGCCAGAGATTGACGAGATGCTCGCCGGTACCTGCGCATACGTTTTCTATGAGAATGATCCTGTCGAGGCCGCTAAGGTCATCAAGGATCAGGCCAAGAAGCTCAAGAAAGTTGAGTTCATTGGTGGTATCGCTGATGGTCAGGCACTTACTGCTGACGAGGCAAAGGCTTACGCAGATCTTCCTTCTCGCGAGGAGCTCATTGCAAAGCTTGTCTTCGTTGTTGCAAGCCCACTTACCGGTATTGCACAGGTTTGCGCTGGTCCAGCTCGTGGACTCGCAACCGCTCTTTCTGCAGTCGCAGATCAGAAGAACGCTGCATAAGCAACGTTTTTGTTGTACCCGCGCATTGGCGCAAACCGCGTGAGAGTGTAGACGCACTTAAACGCACACATACAAGCCGGGCTTTTGCCCAGATGCAGTACAAAGGCTGCATCGTTTAAAAAGGAGAATTGACATGGCTGTCACTAAAGATGAGATCATTGAGGCCCTTAAAGAGATGCCAGCACTGAGCTTTCTGAGCTCGTTCACGAGCTTGAGGACGTCTTTGGCGTTTCCGCTGCTGCTCCTGTAGTTGTTGCAGCTGCTCCTGCAGCTGGTGGCGCTGCTGAGGAGGCAGAGGAGAAGACCAACTTTGACGTTGTCCTCGAGGGCTTCGGCGACAACAAGATCGGCGTCATCAAGGTTGTCCGTGCTCTTACCAACCTTGGTCTCAAGGAGGCAAAGGAGGTCGTCGAGGGTGCTCCCTAAGGCTGTCCTCGAGGGCGCTAAGAAGGAGGACGCTGAGGCTGCTAAGGCTCAGCTCGAGGAGGCTGGCGCTACCGTCACCCTTAAGTAAGTCCATCCCTACATTGCTTTACTGGAGAGGTCAGACTTCGGTCTGGCCTCTTTTTGTTTGCCTGGCGAGAAACCCATGCGCTCGCAAATCGTATGAAGCTGAGGTGCTTTTTGCTGCAGCCCTGAAAAAGTGCATCAAGTCTGGAGTGATTTGCCGGATTTTCTCGCCATGTCTGAGCTATTTGCCTGTTTTTTTCTCGCCTTGTCTGAGTACTTTTGCTCAGACTTGATGTGCATTTCAGGCTCATAAATCCTGCGTGATTGCTCTAGCTTACTGCGTGACTTAACCCAGCTTCCTCGCGCCTGATTTCTACAAAGAATCTGTAACTTTTGCCTAAAATTGCAAAAGAATCTGTGGATTTGCCTGATTTTGCAAAAGAATCGGTGGCTCAAATACAGATTCTTTGCACTTTTCAGGCGCACGCAGCAAAAGGCCGGCGCGCCCGGCGAGAAATCCGTGCGCTCGCACTCACGCCTGGCGAGAAACCCGTGCGCTCGGAGCGCGCTCGGGGCTCGTGGAGCGCCATGCGAAGCGACGCGGCGGGGGAGAGCCGCTCACCGAAAGCGATTTCTGCCTCCGTGGACCTTCTCCACAAAATCTTCACAACTAGAAAAGACGAGTTAGTCAAGGATTTACCTGCAACATAACGTTTATGCAGTTGAAAAACATAAACGCGATAATATAGTCAAAACGTCTTAAAAAATCAAGTGTTTTTCTGTTGACGCGCATTAAAATCTTGACTAAATTACTAGGTTGCGACAATTGCCACCTTCCACCCTTTTGAAGGAGGACAACCTGGTGTCTACCGCTAAAAAGACTTCCCTCACCACGCCTCAGGCGCATACTGGACGCAGGACGTTCAGTAAGATTCCCGCAGCTATGGAGCTGCCAAATCTGATTTCTGTACAGAAGGAATCATTTGAGCGCTTTATGGGAGAGGGCCTTGCAGAGTCCTTCGCTGAGTTCTCGCCAATTGAGAACAGCGCTGGAACCATGCAGGTCACCTTTGGTGACCATCAGTTCGGCGACCCTGCCAATTCAATGGCTGAGTGTCGTGCAAAAGACATTTCATATCAGCACCTCTTTTTGTTGACGTCCGTTTTGTCAACAAAGAGACTGGTGAGATGAAGGAGCAGCTTGTCTTCATGGGTGATTTCCACTGATGACTGAGCGCGGTACCTTCATCATCAACGGTTCTGAGCGCGTTGTGGTTTCACAGCTCGTTCGTTCACCCTGGCGTGTATTTCTCGTCAGAGATGGACAACGGTGTTCTGGTCCACAAGTCTCAGTTCATTCCTGCACGTGGTGCATGGCTTGAGTTTGAGGTTGATAAGCGCGGCCACCTGGTCGTCTCCATTGACCGCAAGCGTCGCCAGAGCGCTACCGTCTTCCTCCGTGCACTTGGCATTGCTGTTACCGATGACGAGATTCTCTCGCTCCTTGGTGATTCCGATGTTGTTCGCAACACACTTGAGCGTGACGTTGCAACCACACGTGAGGATGCTCTTATCGAGATTTATCGTCGTCAGCGTCCAGGCGAGCCACCAACTGTTGACTCTGCCCGTTCTCTGCTTGACGGCCTTTTCTTCAACGAGCAGCGCTATGACCTTGCTCGCGTTGGTCGTTACAAGATTAACAAAAAGCTTGAGGAAGAGATTCCTGCAGATGTTCGTGTCCTTACCAAAGAGGACATTGTCGCAGCTCTTCAGTACCTTCTTGCAGTGCATGCAGGTGATGAGTCTAAGCACCTTGATGACATTGACCACTTTGGCAACCGCCGCGTCCGTACCGTTGGCGAGCTGGTCCAGAACCAGTTCCGCATTGGTATGAGCCGCATGGAGCGCGTTGTCCGTGAGCGTATGGCATCTCAGGACGCAGACGACATCACTCCACAGTCCTTGATCAACATCCGTCCAATTGTTGCTGCAATCAAGGAGTTCTTCGGTTCTTCTCAGCTTTCGCAGTTCATGGACCAGGCAAACCCACTTGCTGGTTTGACTCACAAGCGTCGTCTTTCTGCTCTGGGACCTGGCGGTCTTGCAGGACACAAGTCCGGCTCCAGCCGTCGTACCAACGTTCCTACCGCAGTCCGCGACGTTCATAACTCGCACTACTCCTGTATGTGCCCAATTGAGACTCCCTGAGGGACCAAACATTGGTCTTATCGGCTCCTTGGCACTGTACGCTCACGTAAATGAGTACGGCTTTATCGAGGCTCCTTTATCGTAAGGTTACAGGCGGTGTTGTCTCTGACGACATTGTCTGGATGACTGCAGACGAGGAGGAGAATCACATTATTGCTCCTGCTAACACCCCAATTGACCCTAAGTCTAAGAAGTTTGTTGAGGTTGACGCAGACGGCAAGATTGTTGATGCAGACCGCGTTATTGCACGTACCCGCGACTTCGACGGTTCCTTCGGTGCACCTGCACAGGTTCCTGTTGAGGACGTTGACTACATGGACGTTTCTCCACGTCAGCTTCTCTCCGTCGCAGCTAACCTCATTCCATTCCTTGAGCACGACGACGCAAAGCGTACCCTCATGGGTGCAAACATGCAGCGTCAGGCAGTGCCTCTGATTCAGTCCCACGCTCCATTTGTTGGAACTGGTATGGAGGGCCGCGCAGCTCAGGACTCTGGTGAGCTTATTTGTGCAGAGTTTGCCGGCGAGGTCACCGAGGTTGATGCAGCTCACGTTGTCATCTACTCCGATGAGCACGGTTCTCAGCGCTACGATCTTCCTAAGTACGAGCGCTCCAACCAGTCCACTTGCATCAACCACCGTCCAATCGTCACTGTTGGACAGCAGGTCGAGAAGGGCCAGCCAATCGCAGACGGTCCATCTGTTGACCACTCTGAGCTGGCACTTGGTGCAAACCTTACCGTTGCTTACATGCCATGGGAAGGCTACAACTACGAGGACGGTATTATCGTCTCCGAGCGTGTTGTTCAGGAAGACCTTCTGACCTCCGTTAACATTTCCCGCCACGAGATTGATGCTCGTGACACCAAGCTTGGTGCTGAGGAGATTACCCGCGAGATTCCAAACCTTGGTGAGGACATGCTCGCAAACCTCGACGATGACGGCATCATCCGCATCGGCGCTGAGGTTGGCCCCTGGCGATATTCTGCTGGTAAGGTCACCCTAAGGGTGAGACTGCTCTGACCGCAGAAGAGCGCCTGCTTCGCGCAATCTTCGGTGCTAAGGCACACGATGTTCGTGATACGTCCCTCAAGATGCCACACGGCTCCTATGGTCGCGTTGTTGACGTTGTCCGCTTCAGCCGTGAGGCTGGAGACGACCTGCCTCCAGGAGTAAACGACCTGGTCCGCGTCTTTGTTGCTCAGCGCAGAAAGATCCAGCAGGGCGATAAGATCGCTGGTCGTCACGGTAACAAGGGTGTTATTTGTAAGGTTCTCCCTGTTGAGGACATGCCTTACATGGCAGACGGTACCCCAGTAGATGTTATTCTCGACCCACTGGGCGTTCCTTCCCGTATGAACGTTGGTCAGCTGCTTGAGTGCCACCTTGGTTGGGGCGCTGCACACGGTTGGGATGACGATGACGCAGATTCTAAGCGTTACGTTGAGGGCCCAATTCCTGTTGCAACACCACTCTTTGACGGTGCTACTGATGAGTCCGTTGCAGAGATTGTTCGCCGCACCAACATCAACATGATCAACAAGGCTCTCAAGGAGTACGGCGAGGACATGCGTGAGGAGTTTGTTCCACAGCTCAACGAGCGTGGTAAGACTACCTCTACGATGGTCGTACCGGTGAGGCATCTCAAGAGCCCAATTACCGTTGGTGTTTCTTGCATCTTGAAGCTCGGCCACATGGTTGACGATAAGATCCACGCACGTTCAACTGGTCCTTACTTCTTGTTACCCAGCAGCCTCTGGGTGGTAAGGCACAGTTCGGCGGTCAGCGCTTTGGTGAGATGGAGGTTTGGGGCACTGTATGCATACGGTGCTGCTAACGTCCTCCAGGAGATCCTCACCGTTAAGTCTGACGATACCAACGGCCGTGTTAAGACCTACGAGTCCATTGTTAAGGGCGAGAACATTCCTACTGCAGGAATTCCTGAGTCCTTCAAGGTTCTGGTCAAAGAGATTCGCCCCTGGCACTTGACATTGAGCCAATCTCCCTATCGTAAGCGTGCAAATACCGCAAAGGTCACAGATCCCGAGGAGAAGAACGCTGTTGAGATCCTCAACGACCTTGGCTTCACTGAGGTAACCGCTCCGACCCTGTCCCAAGACGCTGAGGGTGCATCCGCACTTGTAGGCGACGCGACCACCGATAAGGAGTAGCGACTGTGGCAGATTTCGATTCCACTGAATTTGACGCTATTAAAATTTCTCTAGCGTCTGCTGATGATATCCGCGGTTGGTCCTATGGCGAGGTAAAGAAGCCTGAGACCATCAACTACTGTACTCTTTAAGCCAGAAAAAGGACGGCCTTTTCTGCGAGAAGATCTTTGGACCTGTAAGGGACTGGGAGTGCGCCTGCGGTAAGTACAAAGGCATTCGCTTCAAGGGCATTACCTGCGAGCGCTGCGGTGTTGAAGTAACCACCGCAAAGGTTCGTCGTGACCGCATGGGCCACATCGAGCTTGCTGCTCCTGTAAGCCACATTTGGTACTTCAAGAGCCCAACCAGCTTCCCTCTGGCACGTCTTCTTGATATCAAGAGCAAGGACCTCGAGAAAGTCCTCTACTTTGCATCTTACGTAATCACCAGTGTTGACACTGAGGCACGTGAGGCTGACGTAGACGATCTTCGTGAGGAGCTTGCAGCAGACCTCGAAGAGCTTGACGCAGAGCGTGACGATCAGATTGCACGTCTTCGCGAGCAGGGCCAGCCACAGGATGATGAGTTTGGCGATTTTGAGCCTCTTTCTGAGGACGAGATTCGTGCAGGCGTCGCTGATCTTGAGGAAGAGTACGAGGAAGAGAAGACGCTTCGTCGTGAGGCTTTCGAGAAGTTCATGCAGCTTGAGACTAGAGAGCTCATCTCCGATGAGGGCCTGTTCTCCGAGCTTAAGCGCTACTATGGCATCTACTTCAAGGGTGGCATGGGCGCAGAGGCAGTCCGCGACCTTCTCTCCAACATTGACCTTGAGAAAGAGGCCAAGGAGCTTCGCGCTATTATCGCCAATGAGGATGCTCAGAAGCAGAAGCGCGAGAAGGCCATTAAGCGTCTTGAGATTGTTGACGCCTTCCTTAAGGGCGGCAACGATCCAGCTAACATGATTCTTGACGTTGTACCAGTTATTCCACCTGATCTTCGTCCAATGGTTCAGCTTGATGGTGGCCGTTTTGCAGCTTCCGACTTAAACGATTTGTATCGTCGTGTTATTAACCGTAACAATCGTCTTAAGCGCCTGCTTGACCTTGACGCACCTTCCATCATTGTTAACAACGAGAAGCGCATGCTTCAGGAGTCCGTTGACGCTCTGTTTGACAACGGTCGTCGTGGCCGTCCTGTTACCGGCCGTGGTGGACGTCCTCTGAAGTCTCTTGCCGAGGCTCTTAAGGGTAAGCAGGGTCGCTTCCGTCAGAACCTTCTGGGTAAGCGTGTTGACTACTCTGGCCGTTCCGTCATTGTTGTTGACCCACACCCTGAAGCTGCACCAGTGCGGTCTTCCATCCGCTATGGCACTGGAGCTCTTCAAGCCATTTGTCATGCGTCGTTTGCTGAGCTCCGCAAGGTTGAAAACATTAAGGGCGCAAAGCGCGCTATTGACCGTGGTACTCCAGTTGTTTGGGACGTTCTGGATGAGGTCATTCAGACCGCCTCGTTCTTCTCAACCGCGCACCTACCCTTCACCGTCTGTCCATTCAGTGCATTTGAGCCAGTCCTTATCGAGGGTAAGGCAATCCACCTTCACCCACTGGTCTGCGCACCATTCAACGCAGACTTCGACGGCGACCAGATGTCTGTCCACGTGCCGCTTTCTACCCGAGGCACAGACAGAGGCTCGCATTCTGATGCTCTCCAGCAACAACCCTCAGAAGCCCTGCTTCTGGTAAGGTTCTGACCGTTCCTTCTCAGGATATGGTCTTTGGTGTCTACTACCTCACTTCCGAGAAGACCGGTGAAGACGCTAAGACTCTTACCTTTGCAAGCTTTGAGGATGCTCTTCTGGCTATTGAGGCCAACCGTGACCTTGATATCCAGGCAAAGGTTGTTGTCCGCGTAAGCTCCAAGGATGCAAACGTTGCTGATAGCGATCGTGCTATCTTCCGCGTTATGACTGGCCGCGGTCAGTATGAGGACCTGGACGTTACTGAGGGTACCAAGCGTTTTGAGACCACTGTTGGTCGCATTATCTTTAACCGTCAGTGCCTGCCAGAGGATTACCCATACATTAACTACAAGATGGTTAAGTCCGACATTGGTGTTCTGGTCAACGATTGCTGCGACCGTTACCCAATGGCTGATGTTGAGCCAATTCTGGACAACATCAAGAAGACCGGTTTCCACTATGCAACCCTTGCTGGTCTGACCGTTTCCGTTTGGGATGCTGTCATTCCTCCACACAAGCCACAGTTGCTTCAGGAGGCACAGGACCGCGTTGACCAGATCAACGAGTACTACGAGGACGGCTTCCTCTCCGAGCGAGAGCGTCACGTTGAGGTTGTTAACGCATGGACCGAGTGCACCGATCTTCTCGGCTCTGAGATGCTTGCAGGCTTTGCAGAGGACAACCCAATTTACATGATGGCTGACTCTGGAGCCCGTGGTTCTAAGACACAGCTTCGCCAGCTTGCTGGTATGCGAGGCCTGATGGCGGATATGTCCGGTGAAACCATCGACCTTCCAATTAAGGCAAACTTCCGCGAGGGTCTTGAGCCTCTTGAGTACTTCATTTCTACCTACGGCGCTCGTAAGGGTCTGGTAGATACCGCTTCCCACACCTCCGACTCTGGTTACCTGACTCGTCGACTCGTCGACGTTGCACAGGACGTCATTGTTCGTGAGGAGGACTGCGGCACTGATGAGGCAGTTACATACCCACTGATTAAGCCTGGTCAGACTTCTGTTGATACTGACCTGATTGGCCGCTGCACCCTTTGAGGATGTCTGCGATCCAAACACTGGCGAGGTTTTTATCCCTGCTGGTGGCTATGTTGAGTCCAAGCAGGATCTTGAGCGTCTTGTTGAGCACGGCCTTGCTAAGGTTCAGCTCCGTGCGCTTCTGACCTGTAAGTCTAAGTACGGCGTCTGCCAGAAGTGCTACGGTTGGGATCTTTCCACCCGTCGTCCTGTCAACATTGGTACTGCAGTTGGTATTATCGCAGCTCAGTCCATTGGTGAGCCTGGTACTCAGCTGACCATGCGTACCATTCACTCCGGTGGTGTTGCAGGCGCAGACGATATTACGCAGGGTCTTCCCTACCGTTGCTCGTATGTTCGACGTCGTCGGCAACGTCAACGAGAAGATCCTGGCCGCGAGGCTGACCTGGCTCCTGTTTCTGGTGTTCTTCACATTACCCCAGAGACCACCGAGTACCTGCTGCGTATTGTTGATGCAGACGATGCTTCCCGTGTCATCGAGGAGTGGCGTGTACCCTGCATCCGTCCGCTTCATGCCCTGGCGTTGAGGATGGCGTTGTTGTCCGTGCTGGTGACCAGATTACCTGCGGCTTCGTCAACTTCCGTATGCTCCGTCGACTCACTGACATTGAGTCCACTATGCACACCTTCGTTGAGTCCGTTAGGACGTCTATACCTCCCAGGGTGTAGAACCCAACGATAAGCACATCGAGGTTATCGCACGTCAGATGCTCTGTCGTGTTCAGGTTACCAACCCAGGTGACTCTTCGTACCCTGCTTGGTCAGTATGTGGACCGCTATGTCTTTGCAGAGACTGTCCAGAACATTGCTCTTGCTGGTGGTACTCCACCAGAGGCAGAGCCAGCAATCCTTGGTACGCTGAAGGTTGCAAGCTCTATTGATTCTGGCCTCCAGCGCATCGTTCATCCGTACTGCAGGCGTTCTTACTCTGCAGCTATCGAGGGCGACGTTGACCACCTGCTTGACCTCAAAGTCCAACGTTATTGTTGGTGTTAGATTCCTGCAGGTACGGGTCCTCCGCATACAACGATGTTGAGCTTACGTACCACGGTACCAAGATCGATGGCCCAACCTCTTCTCTTGCTAAGTCTCTTCCAGACTGGGCACCAGCAGAGCTTATGACATCGAGGAGCAGCTTCCAAGCAGCTTGACTGGGTCAACGAGGATTACAACGGTGGCGTTTACTCCAAGAATGGCCGCACGCTTTCAAGCGAGGACGCAAAGCTGTACCTCTTCGACGATCTTGGCGTGTCACAGCGTTGGACCAACAAGTTCAGCGAGGTTGGCATTGAGACCGTAGGCGATCTTATCGGTAAGACCGAGGAAGACCTGCTTCGCATCGATGGTATTGGTGCAAAGGCAATCGAGGAGCTCCGCGATGGCCTTGAGGCTCGTAACCTCCTCTACATCCTTGAGCCAGAAGAGGATGAGGCTGATTCTGAGGATCTTTCTCAGCTGCTCAACATGGTCTTCTGCCAGAAGGCGACGGTGGCTCTGATGCTGGGTCCGCAGCTCCATCCACTCACTCTGATTACACTCGAGACACTCATCGGTTCTTCTTCCGACGAGGTCAGCCCCTGATGTAATCAAATGAGGACCTTGGTCTCTGGATGACTTGTTTAACCAGGTTGTCCGCATGGACGCTGAGGCAGACGGCGAAGACGAGGTAATCTCGCCCGATACATCAAACTTTTTCGAGATTGCCTGAT
>BNJU01001705.1_pt1 | contig 128610 bp, 120 predicted proteins | sample 8539281 | NCBI WGS metagenome assembly BNJU01 (sample SAMD00202456, study PRJDB9452) | human saliva metagenome | isolation source: human saliva | place: Japan | reverse complement strand
TCGAGTCCTACGAGAAGAACAAGGTCGAACGCCTGGGACCGGAAGCTGCGAAACCGCACCGCGTGGTGCACCGCAAGCTCACCCGCTAAAACGCACGCGAAAATAATGCCCCGCGCATCCGCTATTTCTGCCGGATACGCGGGGCATTATGATGCAAGAACACGCCGCCAGCCGTGTCTTGGGAATCCGCTAGAATAGTGTGCACATGCGACGCACAGTAAGGAACCCAATATGCGCACGAAACGTCACTGGTTTTCTCTGATAGCAGGTATTTTCTTCCTCGCTTGCTCAATTTTCATGTTCGCTAACCCTTCGGCACCGCTGACTGCGCTGGGTATTTTCTTCTCCATTATTGTGTTTATCGGCGGGGTGCTTGAGACCATCCGTTACTTCTTCACCCCAGCCTCAACCCGTAGCGTCTGGAGCCTCATCAGCGCCATCATTACCGTACTGGTGGGGGTGCTGCTGCTATCTGCCTCAGCCGCCGCGCAGGCAGCATTTATCCCCGTGATTGTGGGGGTGTGGATGATTATTGTGGGCCTCTCCCGCCTCTCTGCTGGCCGCCGCGCCACCTACTTGAGCTCCGGGGCCGGTAAACATATGGTATTTTCTGGTGTTGTACCGCTTATTCTGGGGATTCTGATCTGTCTCTTCCCGGTGGTGTTCGGCTCGGTGGTGGTGTGGCTTATCGCGCTCGCGCTTCTGTTGGTGGGTATGGTGTGTATTGGTGATTTCTTTGTGTCTCGTAAGGCGAATAGGCCCGGCCCGTACGATGACGGCATTATTGATGTTGAGGCGCGGTAGCTAACCCGCATGAACGTAAAAGCCCCGGTATCTGAAGCAGAAACCGGGGCTTACGCACGCTAGGTAAAAGCGCTGGCTGGCCGTGCTACCCGCTGATGGCCTCAAAATCGACGACCTCAAAACCGAGAATCCCCTCGGATGCGCTCACCACCGGCTTATCGCGCACCACGTGCCGGTTTGCGAGCCAGTTGCGGAATGATTCTTCATCCTGCCAGTGGGTCATCGCGAAGTACTCGGTGCCGCCACTGGTGGGGCGCAGCAGCTCAAAGCTAATGAACCCGGGTACTTCGTCGAGCTTTTCGCTATTGTTTTTAAAACGGCGTTCCAGCTCCTCGCCCATCCCTTCCTGGACGCTGAGCTTATTAATCTTCACAACTGCCATAATGATCCCTCCATTGGTTAGGCGGCTGGGTGTTTAGGGGCGCCTGCTATGGCGCTATTTTCAGCATAGGGCACACAGCGCGTTCGGTGACAAGCACCCCGATGTATGACATGGTTGTGGCTAGTCTGTCATGCTGGCAGCAACAGATAATAACCAAAACCGTGCACTATATCGGCTGAGGCGCCTCAAATTATTTATACTCCACTATTTATACTCCGGCAGGCGGAACATCATTTCCTGCGCGATTGTGGCCACCAGCTCCCCATCGCGCGTAAAAATTGAGCCACGGGCGAGCATCCGCCCGCCCTGCGCAGTGGGGGAGTCCAAGACATACAGCAGCCACTCGTCTGCTGGTGCCGCACGGTGAAACCACATGGCGTGATCCAGCGACGCCGACTTCATCCCCGGCTCTAGCCAAAACTTGCCGTGCGCGCGCAGCGCCGGTTCTAGAGGCAGATAGTCCGAGGCGTAGGCGATAGCCGCCTGATGCGCCGCCTCTGAAGCTGGCGCGCCCGTCGCATCAACTAGCGTGTCGAAAGTTTTAAACCACACCGTGGCAACCGGCTCCTGCGAACTTGAATCCGGAGCGGTGTACAGGTGCGGGCTCACATACCGAATATCGATGGGACGTTCCCACGCCACAGCCTGCGCTACCGGGTGCGGTACCTCGCCAATATAGTCGCTCACGCTCGGCAGCCCTTCAGGGTCGGGAGCCTGCGGCATCGTAACAGCCGTGTGCTCGGGGCCGCTGCCGGGTGCTTGGAATGATGCGATCGCAGAGAAAATAGGGATATCGTCCTGCAAAGCCTGCACCCGGCGGGTTGCGAAAGAACGCCCGTCATTGAGGCGTTGAGAGGTAAAAATTAGTTCTTTCGTAATGTCTCCGGGCCGCAGAAAATACGCGTGAATTGAGTGCAGAACCTTATCGGTAACCGTGTTGTTGGCGGCCATAATGGCCTGGGCGAGTACCTGCCCGCCGTAGGTTCGCGGCGACTCACGGGTTAGGGTGACGGCGCTAAACGCCTCGTCGCCTCCCACCGGATCGGTGGGGGTCAGGTTCAGCATGGTCATGAGGTTCTGGGTGGGGGTGGGCTTCGTCATTCTTCAATTTTCCCACGGGGGAGTAGAGTTGAGGAGTATTACCCGAAAACTTTCACGGATCGAAAGGCACGTATGGCTATTCATGGCGCGGACGGTGCCGGGCGGGCGCACCCCAGAATCGAGCTCAAATATAACCCGCATGAGGGTGTTGAAGAGCCCTACCTTGTGCTCGCTGACGGCGAGAACGGGGTGGCCGCCGCGAAAGATCTGGCCACCTACATTTCGCGCGCCAAATCGGTGGATAAAGGCGCGGCCATCCGCCTGATTGCCCGCGGTACTGTGCTGGGGGTGTTTGCCTGCTCTCTTGCACCCGAGACCCTGCTGGATGCGACCCCCACTATTCTTGGTACGCGCGCCCTGACCCTGGCGGCTCCTTCACAGCTGGATATTGTGGTTGAGGCGCAGGCGCTTCTTGACCGGCTGGCGCGTATCCAGGAGTCGAAGATGGTGCTGTATTTACCGCCGGTGACTGTGAACGCAGTGTGGGCTGGGCAGTCCGCCCCAGTGAGCGGCTGGGCGCGCGTGGGCGCTGTTGCCGCCAGCGAATTTCGGCGGGCCTGCCGCGAGGGGCTGGAGGCGGTGGATCGTTCCCTGCCCGAGAACCCGGGCGCGGCGGTATTAGCGACGGTGCGTTCACGGATTTGGTCATCACCTATGGTGCTGGAACATCTGCCCGAGTTCGATAATATTTCCGTGCCGACCGGTGCGGCGTTCGCATTGAAAGTGTTTGGGTTCTTACCGGATACGTTTGAGGGCGAGCTGCCTGTGTTTGTGGCGCGGTCGAAGTCGGGGGAGTGGACGCGTATCGCGGCTCCCGGCGGGCAGGTGCTGGTGCGTGCCGCCACCCCCAGCCTACAGACCGTATAGTTATTCTTCTGAGTGTATGAAAGGCAGTATGAGTCAGTATTCTGCGAATCAGCCGGGCGAGCAGGTCAGCATTTATGAGCAGGTGGGCGGTGAGGAGGCCTTCGATAAGCTCACCCGCAGGTTCTATGCCCTCGTGAAGGCCGACCCCGAGTTTTCTGCCATGTACCCGGATTTTGACCCGTTTCCGCCTGAACACCTCACAGAGGAACAGACTGCCGAGATCGAGGCGAACGATACTGACCATTTCGATGCGGCGGCGCGGCGGCTGAAAATGTTCCTGATTCAGTACTTTGGCGGGCCCAGCATCTACCAGGAACAGCGCGGCCACCCGCGTTTGCGCATCCGCCATAACCCGTACCCGATCGGGGCGAAAGAACGTGATACTTGGCTGAAGTATATGCGGCAGGCAATGGATACTCTTGATCTTCCGATGATGATTGATACGACCATGTGGGACTATTTCGAGCGTGCGGCACGTGCCATGCAGAACCGGGCGTAGCTCCACATTGAAACAAGAACTGTAGAAAAATATCTCTCATATCGTGAATATAAAATACGTAGCTTCCCGTGTGCACAATGCGGGAAGCTACGTATGTATTTAGAGAAAATTTTGTACCTGCTCGGCGAAGGTAACCGGTTCCTGGAAGATGGCTCCGTGACCTGCGCCCGGGTAAAGATCAACTCCTACGGCGTTGGGTATGCGTGTAGCAAGATCGATAGTATTTGCACTTGGCACCATAACATCATGCTCGCCGTTTACAACGAGTACTGGGTGCTTAATGTTCGACAGATCTTGTGGAGATTGTTTACCCCAAGCATAAACTGCACGGAGCTGGCGCAGGAAAGACGGAACACGGATAGGAGTATCTGGATGGGTAAAACTTGAAATTCGGTCGAAGAATTTATCTGCTTTATCCCATGCACTTTCTGGGAAAAAGAGATAATACTTAGGATCCCTGCGTTTGATAAAGGATCGAAGCATCGCCTGGAAGGTAAGTGGCGGAACACGGGTGATTCCAACTCCACCGGCCGGACCGGTGCCTGCGAGGATTGCTTTGCGGAACCTATGGGGTGCATCAAGAAGAAGCTGCTGGACAACAAAGCCGCCTAGGGATAACCCTAAAAGATCAACCGTTTCGAGACCTGCAGCATCAAGAAATTCAATAATTCTTTCAGCCATATTTTTTACTGTTGTACCGGCGGTTCCAGTACTTTTACCTACACCCGCATAATCTACCGCAATGATTGGGCGCTCTGCTGCCAGGAGGTCGAGCAATTGGGGGTCCCAGTTATCAAGATTTGCAGCCAGGTGGACTAAAGCGACGATAGGGACCGAACCAGGAGCTCCTAGCGCACGGTAGGCAAAGCTCTGCCCCTTGAGTGTTGTCAAGATCTGGACAGGTGCTTGGGCGTATCCGCCAGTAAAATACGTGATTGACATGTTAATTACTCATTTCAATAACAGTTTTCCCTGGGGCTCCCGAGTTTGCGGCTGAAGGATACAGTGCCTCTTCCACCTGGCTGAAAGGTAAGGTGCTTCCAACAAGCGGTTTAATTTTTCCGGACTCGATAACGGGGGTGAAGTCGCGTAGCTGCTTGCCGTTCGCACGCATGAAGAGGAATTTATAGGTTACTCCAAGGCGTTTAGCGACCCTACGTATCTTGGCACTTAGCAGCCACATCACAGGTTTTAGAATGGGTTTTCCGAGCGCGTTAGCGAACTCGGTGTCTGGGGCGCCCACAACGGATACTATAGTGCCTCCAGGGCGTAGTACCCGCATAGAACGAGTTGTCTCATCGCCACCAACCGTATCAAGGACAATATCAACGTTATGAATATAGTCTTCGTACCGTTCGGTGCGGTAGTCCACGACAATATCTGCGCCCAACTCACGGGCAAGCTCAATATTCTTTGTGCTGACGGTAGTAGCGACGGTTGCACCTAAATGCTTTGCAACTTGAATCGCGATAGAGCCTAAACCACCTGCACCACCTTGAATAAAGACCGTATCGCCAGGACGGATGGGAGCTTTCTCTGTGAACGCTTGAATTGCTGTAAGGAGCACTAAGGGCAGAGATGCCGCCTCAGTGAGGCTAAGGTTTTTGGGCATAGGCGCTACATCATTGGCGTTAATAACCACATATTCAGCAAATGTGCCGATTTCAGTAGTACTGGGGCGGGCATAAATCTTGTCACCAACGTGCAGATTATGCACATCGGCACCAACTTCAACAATTTCTCCAGAGCATTCGTGTCCTAGAGTTTGTGGAAGACGGTAAGAGATAAGCTGCTTGAAATCTCCCCGAGCGATCATACGATCTAATGGGTTAATGCCAGCGGCACTCACCTTGACGAGAACCTGTCCTTTATTAACGCTCGGCCGCGGAATATCTGCCCAAGCGAGTTCACCACCATTACGATATGAGGTTAGGGTGTAAGCCTTCATGAAGGGTTATCTTTCTGCTAAGCTAGGTTTATAAAATAAACTTAGCAGGATTTTGGAGTTATGACAACACACGCCACGAACACTAGTTGCCCTATTGCTGCCACGCTAGAAGTCCTGGGAGAAAAATGGACTTTATTAATCTTGAGAGATATCTACCGGGGCATCAATCGCTTCAACGATCTAGAAGCAAGCTTGGGGTGTCCCCGCAACCTTTTATCCACAAGGCTCAAGAAACTGGTAGATCATGGGATTCTTCTTGAGGAAAGTTACCAAGAGCCTGGGCGGCGTGCCCGAACAGCCTATGTTCTCAGCAATAAGGGCGAAGACCTGGCTCTTGTGCTGTGTGCACTGCAACAATGGGGGTTAAAGCACCTCCCACAAAATATGGATTCTATATCCTATTACCATGCATCATGTGATGCCCCTGTATCGGCAGCATTGATCTGTGCTCAGGGGCATCGCGTTGAGGCAGAATCCTTGATTCCGATTGAAACCTCAGAACAAGATCAGACATAACAGCACTTACTGGTGGTAAAGGAAAGAACCGTTCCCGTCTATAGCCTGCGAAAATGATTTTCTGGTAGTGCGATTCTTCTGATGGGCCTAGAACACAGTTGCGTTCATGGTGTAGGTTATAACAATGCGTGTATTGTCTCTTACAGCCCTGCGTACCGGGAAGCTCTTCTGGATATTTCACTTCGCGCCTGGGAACCCGTTTTTCCGCAGATGCACGATGACGTCCCCGAGTTCGTTTATGATGCGTTCTACCCTCAAGGGTGGCAGCAGCGGCAGCTCAGCGATTTGAAGGAAGTACTCGATCAGGAGCCTGAAAAATGTGTCTGTTGCGCTTGAGGGTGAGCGCCCGATCGGCTGGGTCTGCACGCATCACCCGAGGATCAGATGGGCGAGTTACGTGATCGCGGTCGATCCCGAGTGCCAGCGGCGCGGTGTGGGGACAACAACTCATGGAGCACGCCCTCTGCACAGATTAAAGACGCAGGGATGCGCATGGTGATGGTCGAAACCGGCGGCGATTCGGGGCACGCACCAGCCCGGGGGCTCTACGAGTCCGAAGGGTTCGTTCGCTGGCCCGTTGCTCGGTATTTCAAGGATCTTAGCGAATAGAACTATTGCTCAAAAACAATAACTTTCAAGACCCACCTCTGGCTAATATAACCCATGGGCGCTAAAAGGTTCTTGATATGAAACAAGCGTAATTTTTCGCCGGTTGTTTCATATCAAGAACCTTCTCTACAGTGCAAGAAGACCGCAAGCTAAGGGATTATTACCCTAAATATCAGCCGCCTGAACCTTCAGGGCACGAGCCACGCCGTCGCGTGCTTCCGCAATCTGTCGGCGCAGCGCCGCCGCGTCCTCAGGCAATGACGCCAAATAGGTTTCGGTGCGTTCCAGCAGTTCGGCGGTTGGTTCCGAAGGGTGCATGCCGCTAATAATCTGCAAAGAAATCTCGTGTGAACGGGAACGCCACACGCCCTCAACCAGCTCAAAGTACGGCTCAATATGCTGCTCGGTCAGTTCTTTCTCGCCAGCCTTCGAAACCCGGCAATGGCGTACCGCTGGATCATGTTCGACAGTTCACCGGTCACGCGATCTTCTCCCAGTACTCTGCCTTAGCCTCGGCGGTGGGGAACGATGCGTACGCCTGCGCCGCGTACTGCTGGCCGTTCGCGGTGTTATCGCGCTCCAGCTCGGCCGCAATCTGCTCGCTGGTGGCCCGCCCGCCGGTTGCCAGGCGGCACAGCAGGTTCCACCGCAGGTCCGTATCAATTTCCAGGCCGTCGAGGGTGATCGACCCGTCGAAGGGCGCTGCACATTCTCGTACTGTTCAGCGGTGCGGGTCTGGTTAACGAACGCCTGCACCAGCTGCAGCTGCGCATCCGAATCCGGTTCTGCCGCCTGTACCAGCTGCCACAGCCTGTCGGCTGCGTATTCGCGGGTCTCGTCCCTAAACTGGGGTTCACGAACGTGCATAGCGCCGTTGAGAGGCCCAGCGGCTGGGTGCGCATCGCCGTGGAGTTCGTCTCCTGCCCAATATTGTTCAGCACCAGCTCAACGTACTGGCGGGCGGGCATCTGCGCATCGCGCACAGTATCCCAGAGGAGCCCCACCACGCCGCGCGCCACTGACGAATCAATGTCGCCCAGGTGCTTCACTGCGGTTTCGATGGAACGCTCATCCAGGCGCACCTTCGCGTACGCCAAATCTTCGTCATTCAGCAGCAGCAAATCGGGGCGTTTCTTCCCCACAGCTTCAGTAACCTCGGTTAGTTCCCCATCAATATCAAGCTCAATACGGTCGGTGCGGGTCAGCTTGCCGTCTGTCAGGTTGTAGAAACCAATGACTGCACGGTGCGGGCGCAGGGTCTCAAACCCTTCAGCATATGACTGGCGCACGCCCAGGACGTAATGTTCCTTCCGCATCGTCAGCAACCTCAACGGTGAGGTGTTCACCCCGGCGGTTTCCAGCCGCCCTGGCGCTCCATGCGCGCACGTCCGCGAAGTTTTCTCAAGCTCAACCAGCGGGTCGTCGGTACCGTATTGCCCCAGGCGTGCTTGGTGAAAATACTCTTTGAGGGCCGCCATGAAATTCTCTGGCCAACCCGCCACCATCTGCCGCAGCACCGAGGCGCCCTTCGCGTAGGTGATACCGTCAAAGTTCACCTGCACATCACCGGGTCACAGTTTCGGCCACGATCGGGTGGGTTGAGGAGAGCTGGTCCTGCCGGTACGCGGGTTTTCTCTGAGGCCGCGAACGTGGCCCAGGCTGCTTTCGCGTACCGGGTGTTTTCGGCTGCCGCCAGTGTAGACATGAACTCGGCAAACGACTCGTTCAGCCACAGGTCGTTCCACCACGCATGGTCACCAAATCACCCGAACCACATGTGCGCCAGCTCGTGCAGCACCGTAATGGCGCGGCGCTCACGCAGAGCCTCAGCCACCTTGGACCGGAAGACGCACGCCTCAAGGTAGGGTCACGCACCCGGCGTTTTTCCATTGCGCCAGCGTTGAACTCGAGACGAACAGCTGATCGTACTTCTCAAACGGGTACGGGTTTTTGAACTGCTCCTCGTAGAACTCGAACCCCTGGCGGGTCAGCTCGAACACGTCGTCGGCATCTACGAACGGCATGAGCGACTTACGGGCGTACACGCCCAGGGGATGACGCGCCCTCGGAGTTCGTGAGTTCGCTGGTGACTTTCTCGTACGGGCCAGCCACGATCGCCGTAATGTAGGAGGAGATACGCGGGGTCGGCGAAATACCAGGTTTGTGCCCGGCCGCACCCACAGTCTTTCGGTACGATCTTCACCTCAGGGCTGGTTGAAACCACCACCCACGGTGTGGGCACCCGCACGATGAACTCGAACTCCGCTTTCAAATCCGGCTGCTCAAACACGGGGAAAACACGGCGCGAGTCCGGTACCTCAAACTGCGAGTACAAGTACACCTCCCCGTCTACCGGGTCCACAAACCGGTGCAGGCCCTCACCGGTGTTGATGTAGAACATGTCGGCGTCAATCACCAGTACGTTCTGCGCGGCAAGGTTCGGCAGGGTAATGCGCTCCCCGTCAGCTGAGGCCGGTATCAGCTGTTCACCGTTCAGTTCAATCGAACGCACCGTGCTGGTGATAGCGTCAATGAACGTTGATGCGCCGGGTACCGCGTCAAAACGGATCTCGGTTTTACACGTAAAAACATCTTTGTCACTGGGCAGGGTCAAGCTCAATACGGTAGGTGTGCACGCGCTTAATGACTGTGGCACGCTCAATCGCTTCATCGCAGGGTTAGGTTCAGGCCGGGCATAGGTTCCCTTTCTAAAATGTATATGGTTTTGGTACCGTCATCACAGCTGTTGGCCCCGCAATGTCGCGGGTGTCAGCTGGTTATCTGGGGCGTGGGGGTACAGAGCGCAACAGTGCCTCAAACCACAATCTTACCGTATGCCCGGCGGGATAACACCCGAAAAACCGTCTGCCCTACAGGCCCGCCGCATAAAAGCCCGTCTGCGGCATGTTGTCAGTTACAGGAATACCGCTGTATTCGCTACAGTTAATGAGGGCACACCCGCACCTGCCAGCACCAGCGGCCTGGGGTGAGCATGTCACCAACAGCCCCGCCGTACACACAATCATAGGAGAACCTCCCTGCGCGTACATTGCCTGCGACCACGCCGGTCTGCAGCTGAGCCACTACCTGATTGAGAAACTCACCGCCGCAGGATACGAGATGATCGACCACGGCCCCACCGAATATGACCCGCTGGATGATTACCCCAGCTTCTGCCATTAACGCGGCTCTCGCGGTGAAACGTGACCGTGATGCCGGGCTTGATTCTCTTGGCATTGTGCTTGGCGGCTCCGGTAACGGGGAGCAGATGGCGGCTAATAAGGTTGAGGGTATCCGTGCCCTAGCCTGGAACACACTACGGCGCGCTCGCACGCGATCATAATAATGCGCAAGTGGTTTGCTGTGGGTGGGCGCCAGCATTCACCGGATGAGGCGTTGGAAATCATTAAAGTTTTCCTCAGCACCCTGGAGCGGAGAGGAACGCCACGCCCGTCGTATTGGGCAGCTTGGCGAGTATGAGCGGACCGGGAAGATCTCTGGCAAACATATTGACGAATAAATAAGTCCCGCCCCACTTTTGCTACCGCTCAGGGAGAAGCGCGTGCCTGAAGGCCACTCTATTCACCGTATAGCCCGCCAATTCAAGCGATGTGTTTACCGGGGAGCAGGTGCGTGTTACCAGCCCGCAGGGCCGTTCACGCTGAAGGGGCTGCGCTGGTTGATGGGGCACGTATTGCCCAGGCGTTTGCGCACGGTAAGCATCTTTTTGTTGGGTTCGACAACGAATTGACGTTGAACGCTACCTGGGGATTTATGGCAACTGGAGTCTTTGGCGGGGACGAATCGTTCACAGGCGCCTCAAGTATTGGGGCGCCTCGCAAGATGGTGAGAAAGAATACGTGGTGGGGAGCGCCCCGAGTATTCTGGCCCTCCCTCAACCAAAAGCAACCTCGCTGCCGTATCGTCTCGGAGCATGGTTGGGCTGACCTTGTGGGCCCCACTGTCTTTGCCGCGCTCTCACCCCGGGACGAGGTTGCTGTGGTGCGTGGGAAGCTGGGGCCAGATCACGCTGAACGCTGATGCTGACCCGGGGCAGTTCTACCGTGCCGCCGCTAAAAGCAGCCGCCCGATCGGGGTGATTCTCATGGATCAGGCAGCTATTTCCGGGGTGGGTAATATTTTTCGTGCCGAATCGCTGTACCGCCAGAAAATTGACCCGTTACGCCCCGGAAGACACTCAGTGATGATGAGCTGCGCCGCCTGTGGGACGATAATAAGCATCTGCTCACCATTGGTGTGCGTGTGGGCAGAATCATTACCACCGAGCAGCAGGATCGTCCCGTATCCCTGAAACTGAGGGCGTGGCCTGATCACGCAAACTGTGTGTATATGCGCCACGGGCAGAAGTGCCCGCGATGCAGTGCCACCATCCGCATGGAAGAAATCGCCGGGCGTAAACTTTACTGGTGCCCTGGGTGCCAGAAATAACTCGTATGTTCGGGGTGGTTTTGGGTAGAACTTGACAGCTTCAAACATATGCCGCTAATCTAAGTGAGTTCTTTGGGGATGTAGCTTAATGGTAAAGCCTCCAGTCTTCCAAACTGATGACGTGGGTTCGATTCCCGTCATCCCCTCATTTCGAGAGAGACCCAAAGGTTTTTACCTTTTGGGGCCCTCTTTGTGCTTTTGAGAATGAGTTAAAAGTACCTGCCCCTGGCTTGGTGCAGGGACGAAGCCCGCTGATTTTGCTAACTTGCTGAAATAACCTGTGACAATGGGCTAATGCCGTTAACGTCAAAGCAGCGGGCTGATCACCAGCCGCACCCCAAAATTTCCGGGTTCCAGCCTGGTGGCACGGGAGATAGCTCTGTGGCTGCCAAAGAATACCGCTAAAGTTAGTTGGCTGCCCAGCTGTTTCTAGCTCAGGGCACGTCAACAACTCCCACGGTTCCTTCCCGTGGGCAATAGCGTCATATGCTTTTCAGGTTCATGCTCACCTCCGTGTCTTTATATATGCTGGGGCTGAGAGCCCTCAAACACAAGGTCTTAACGTGAGGGTTTGTACATAAAAACCGTTGTCAGCGGCTCATGTTGGGGCTGCTGGCCTGCCCAGGAAACATAAATATACGGCCCCTGTTGAGCATTGCCAAATACCCGCTAAACTTGTGTGTTGGGTATGCGACGCTCATACGGGGCGTGGCGTAGCTTGGCTACACGCGCTGCTTTGGGAGCAGGAGATCGCAGGATTCGAATCCTGTCGCCCCGACGGAAATAGGCTCACCCAGCGCCTTTTTCAGATCACCATGAGCGGTTCAGAGAACGTTCCGCCACCGAACTACTTACGGGGAGATCAACGGACGTGAAGACCGCCGTCGAGAAGCTCAACCCGACCCTGGCAAAATTGAGGTCGAGGTTCCTTTCGCCGAGTTCAAGCCTTTACCTGGACCGCACCTACAAGAACCTGCCGAGCAGATTAGCGTCCCCGGTTTCCGCAGGCGAGCTGCCCTAAGCAGCTGATTGAGCAGCGATGCGGGCTTCGACTATATTGTTGAGGCTTCTCGAATGAGGCTCTGAACGATTTTTACGCCCAGGCTCTTGGTGAGAATGAACTGTCGCCGCTGGCTCAGCCGGAACTGAACTGCGAGTCTCAGCCCACCGTGCAGGAGCGCGAAGCTGATGTTGAGCTCACCATTAGAGGTGACTCAGTGCGACCCGAGATCGAACTTCCCAAGTATGAGGGGATTGAGGTTGAGGTTGATGACGTTGAGGTAACCGCCGACGACGAGAAGGAAGCCCTGACGGGCTGCGTGAGCGTTTCGGTTCTTTGAAGACTGCTGAGGCGTCCCGCAGCAGATAACGACTGCGTAACCATTGACATTGCGGCCGAAATTGACGGTGAGCAGGTGGATGCTGCCAACGACCTGTCACTACCAGATCGGTCTCGGGGCACCATGCTTGAGGTATTGACGAGGCTCTGTTGGGCCTGTCGGCTGCGTGAGGACGCAACGTTCGAGACCAAAGCTTTCTGAGTGGGGACCACGCCGGTGAGCAGGCTGTTATATAAGGTGAAGCTTTCCGCCGTGAAGGAGCGTGAACTTCCCGAGGCTGACGACGAGTTCGCCCAGCTGGCCTCTGAGTTCGACACCATTGATGAGCTGAAGGAAGACATTGACAGCTGGTCTCCGAGGCTAAGGTCGCCAGATCAGGGTTCGCAGGCACGCGATAAGGTGCTGGCTAGCTCGCTGAGATGGCTGAGATTCCGGTGCCTGAGAGGTTATCGAGGACCAGCTGGAGCAGCACTTCAACAACCCGAACGCCGAGGGCTGACCACGACACTGGAGGAGCACCGCGCTGAGGTTCGTGAGAACACAAGACCGCGTTTTAAAGAGAACGAGATGGTGCTTGATGCTCATCGCCGACGCCGAAGGTTGAGTTAACCAGAACGAGATGATCGAGTACATCATCACGATGAGCTCCCAGTACGGCATGGACCCGAACCAGTTTTGCTCAGATGCTGGATGGCTCCGACAGGCGGGGCGTACTGGTAGGCGAGGTTCGCCGCTCAAGGCTCGCTGAGGTGCTGAAGAAGGCTGTGGTGAGCGACTCACAAAGGTAACGTTGTGGACCTGTCCTCACTACCTTGAGGACAACAAGGAAGAAGAGGCTGCTAGCGAGCCTCATTCTCCCGCTGGCTGAACAGGCCTAACCTCATGCTGTGGGCGCATCCAACCGCTGGGTTTGGGCGCCCATAACTTCGAAACTGCTGGTGAAGAACAAGACTTGGCGGGTGGTGCTGGCGTGGCATGCGGCTTCACTGGGTAATAACCGTTCGCCCTCTGGCGAACTACGACCGCAAGAACCCGCACACCAGCAAGGGGAGAGGTGGTTGTAGTACTCGTAAAACCGTCGCGTATCCCGTAGAGGGACAGCGCGAGCCTCGTAGTTAAGAAAAAGAGGGAATATGTCGAGGCTACATGCCCCTGCCCATGGATCCGGTAGTGCCGCTGCACGCATGGCATCCACAGCTGTTGGCAGCCAGGAAGACTATGTCTATAATCACCTGTTTAAAGAGCGTATTATTTGGCTCGGCTCTGAGGTGCGTGATTCGAATGCTAACCTGATCTGCTCGCAGATGCTGTTACTTTCGGCCTGAGGACCCGAAGGCCTGACATCTACCTGTACATTAACTCTCGCCGGGCGGTTCGGTGACCGCGGGTATGGCTATTTACGACACCATGCAACTTATCCCGAACGATGTGGTGACGGTGGTGACTGGTATGAGCTGCTTCCAGACAGTTCTGTGCTAACCGCTGGCACCATTGGTAGCGTTACCACCTCAATGCGCGTAGCTCTTATGCACCAGCCTTTGGGCGGTGATTGGTGGACGGCTTCTGATATTCGTACTCAGGCTGAGCTGATTCTTGATGATAGAAGAAGCGGTTAGCTGAGATCACTGCTGAGCGTACTGGTAAAAACCGGAAACCATCCTGAAGGATAATGACCGCGATAACTGGTTTACCGCTCAGGAGGGGCTAGACTACAGGTTCTTCGACCATTGCGACCACTGCCGGTGGACAGTTCGCTCAGGAAAGCAAGTAGGGGAGTAGTAGAAGATAGAATACCTGCCGAACGATATTGCGCCGCAGATGCCGTCGAACCGGTATGTGCTTCCCAGCTTGAGGAGCGTACTCTACGGGCACAAAACGCCAGGACCCGTATGCAAAGCTAGTTTGAGGATCGCATTATTTTCCTGGAAAGCACTCAGGTGGATGATGCCCTCAGCTGATGATATTATGGCGCAGCTGCTGGTGCTGGAAGCGCAGGACCCGGATCGGGATATTACGAACGATTAACTTTCGCCTGGTGGCTCGTTCACCGCGATGACCGCTTATCTATGACACTGTGGCGGTATGTTCGCTTGAGATTCCAGACCGGTGCCTGGGGCAGGCGGCCTCAGCTGCAGCTGTACTGGCCGCTGGTACTCCGGGTAAGCGTCTTGCGCTGCCGAACGCCCGCGTGCTTATCACCAACCAGCGCTGAGGCGGCAGCAGGGTGGACTGAGCATCTGACCTGGAAATCCATGCCTAATGAAGTGATGCGTATGCGTGAGTGGACCGCTAAAGACTTTGGCGCTGCATGCCAGGAAGACCTATGAGGATGTCGACCGCTCCATTGAACGCGATAACATCCTGACTGCCTCTGCCGCGTTGGCTGCAGCCTGATCGATAAGGTACTGACTCCCAGCATGGCTCAACAAACCCGATTAACACCCCTGAGTCTTACACCCGAAGCTAACCCCGGTTTTAGTGGGGAAACTGCTGACCATGTTGAAAACGAATGAGGGCGGCGGCTACCCGAGTATAGCTGGGTGGGCCGCCTCACCTACTGTCGCGCAGAATCACGCCGGTCTTTGAGGCAGAGGCCGTGTAACATCCCTGGACGAACGGAACGTACATCAACTGCATATGCCATGTTTTCGCTCGCGAAGTTTAAAACTCGATCATTTCGCAATCTTCGTCATACTCGCCGATAATCTGCGCGTAAAGGCGTCCGTTCCTGAGACAATCTGCCGTGGCTTGCCAAAAGGCCCGCTGCGCACTAGGTTCGCGTGCTGTAATGGGCCCACTGGCAGGAAAGGATGCCGTGGTTGCAATCGACACCTCACCAGGAGGTACGGTGTTCGTTTTGCGATAAGCCGCTTTACACCCACGCGTAAAAAGTCGTCGATCGGTCCCAGCGCAATATTTGCAGCAGGTGATGCGAGGCTGTGCAACGATAAACCTACGAAGAGAGACGAGCACGCAGACCAGCAAAGACTCGGTCGCAGCGGACTCTCGCTACGCCCCGCAGTGACCGTACCCTGGGACTGTCGCGTGGGCCACCATAGCGCACTGGCATTTGGCCGCATCGCATTACACACGCATCCAAAAGAGTCGGATAACTACTTTGTGTCTCACGCACCTGCTGCGGTCTGCACGATTGACACCAGGGTAAATCGAATATCCTCATGATTGGGCCCACCGGGTGCGGTAAAACCACCCTGCCTGCGAGTCGCTCGCTGCAGCCCAGGGCATTACCTTGTGCCCTCAGTGGGACCTGCACGCTCTCCACCGAGAGAAGCGGGATATGTGATGATGTTGAAAACATTCTGCTGCACCCTGGTCATGCCGCATGACGGGGATGTAAAAAGGCCGGGCGACGGCATTATTTACATTGACAAATCGACAAGATCGCGCGTAAAGGTGAGAACATGATCAATCACCCGTGACGTCTCGGGTGAGGGCGATGCAACAAGCGCTTTGAAAATTATTGAGGGACCGTTTGCAGTGCGCCGAGGAGGGCGTAACACACACAGACCACCTAAAGGGTGACACGTCACATATTTGTTTCATCGTCGCGGGCGCTCGACGGGCTTCAGGACACGGCATTGCTCCACGCACAGCGCGCGCGAGGGATCAGTTTCGGCAGGAACTGGAGACCGGATGCTGGCTCATACCTGGTACGATCTAACGACGATTTTGGCACTACAGGTAATCCCAGCTAGGTTGGACGCCGCGTGGTAACACACTGCAGCAGCTACCGAGGAAGGCTGCGCGAACTCACTCGACCCGAAGAACTGGCAGCTCGCCGAAACAATACAAACGCCTGTTTTGCCCTAGACGGCGGCGTAGACCTCATGTTTGAGGAGAAGCAATACGAGGATAGTCGCCACACCGCCGCTCCGAACTGACAGCGGTGCACGCGGGCTGCGGGCCGCGATGGAAAGCGTCCTGCCTGCCCGTCAGTTTCGACATTCCCGATCGTGACGATAGTACCACGCTGTGGTGATTACGGGCGGCCATGCAGCCAGGAAAACGCAGCTGCGTATGTGCTTGGAGGCAGCTGTGAGGAAGCCCGCGAAGACCGCGCACTCGCAAAGGGCGACTACCGCCGCCCAAGAAAAAGGCCGCCTAGGGAGGTCTACATAAGTGCCCCAACGATGCGTCCACGAAAGCTGACACGGAAGAAAGGAAAATCCTGTGACCAACTACCGTCGATTTTTGGTTTGTTGCATCTGCCCGTGGTGCTGGTTACTCCGCTGGGTTGGGGGAAGTGCTGCGAAGTCCGTGATATTCCGGGTGCGTTGGCACCCATTCTCCCCTGTCGGTGCTGAATGAAAGGACGTGACCTTGACGGTTACCGTGCCGCGATGGATAGCGCCTGGGGCCCGGCCCGAGTGGTGGCCGCCGCCGCCCAGCTGCACGGCAATGATGCGCTGAAGCCTCTCTGCGTACGCTGGGCGAGCAGATCCCTGCCAGGAGCACCGCACAAGGCGATGATACCTGCCGCTATTGAGGGCTGCCCTGGCGGGCGAGCTTCCCCGCAGAACGGTGTGACGCTGCGCGACCGCACTGACAGGCCACGATGAGCCGCTGCGTGCATCAGTGGCGCAGGCCCTTGAGAAGAGTTGGTGACGATGTGGAGTGTGCGCTCCTTGCCATTGACGGTAGCCAGCGTTCTTCGGCCGTGCTACTCACCCTCACCCACGTAGAAGAGGCCGGTACAGTAGTTCGATGGTTGCCGTGGCCGCTGGCCTCCTGCGTTCTTTCGGCTCAAACGCACCCATGACGGTCGGGCCTATCTTCCACAGCGAGACGTGACTTGCAATGAGTCACGCCACGGTGTTTTACGAATGAGGTGCGGGTGCCCACCGGTTATGGTGGACACGCCCTATACTCTTGCGTATGCGCCGGCTTGAGGATGCGCTGCTGATGGATTGCCTTGCGACGTGCTGCAGATTTTCTCAGGTGCACGCGGCTACAAGGTTGCGGGAGGCAGTGTAATCCACGGCAGCGTCCGTGAACCCAAAGCATCGCAAACACTGCCACGCCCAGCTGGAAGAACAGGGGGCCGATTGTCAGCGCCTCGCAGCCGCAAATACTGGGGCAACCGGGCTGCGAAAGCCGGCCACCAGCGAAGCAGCACCCATCCGCCGTGCCTTCGGCCAGACGCAGAGTAGCCCACAGCATAAACATGTGTATAGATAAAGCCAGCCACTGCTATGGCCGCAACCAACGTAAAATCATGAACGTATCACCCTCCGGCCGTTCAGCACCTGAACCGTGCCGTATCCGAGCCCTGACCCGTTAATTCGACACCGGTTTCGTGGCGGTTCGCCACCGTCAATATCAGTGACTGGCTCAGCCACCTCGAAAATCACCAGCATCAGCGACGCCGTTAACCAGTACTGATCAGCAGCTTCTCGCGTAATATGGTACGCACTGGTAAGACGCACATCTCAAGGCTTCCGCATCCCTGCCGCTCAAGCCCCTCGTTCCGCAGGGGGTCACAATCAGTGGCACCATCCGTCGTGGTGTCGCCCCGCCGTTACGCGGCGATAGCCGGTCGAAATCGCCAATCACCAACGCCAGTCTGCGGGTGGGCGTACACAGATAGACTCTAATATAGTCACGCTCCAAAATCAGTCTGCGCGTCAATACGAACGTCACCTGCAAAGTGAAACTAAACCCACCCCCGAATCATGGGTTCCGGCGGCCAGCCAGTCCACCGGTGGCCACCGGGCGAGGCTCCTGCCTCAGGGTTTCCAGAACCGCACGCCTGGTGGCGTTTCTCAGGGTTTCCATCAACCTCCTGCTGGTAGGCAAAGGACTGTATGCACACGCCCAAAAATTTCAGCGGAGGAAACCAGGGGCCTCCGCATACGGGCAGCAGGTAAAGTGTCTGGTACGGTACCATGATGATGCCAAGATCACTTCGTCGGGGCGCAGGTCCAGCCTGCGTTCAACGCCTGGTGAATCTGCTCTTCAGTACCAATCAGCCCCCCGAGTTCAGGGGTCCTGTAGACCATCCAGAACCGGGTGCAGCCAATAAAATAATCCGGCACATAGATACGGCTCTAATCGCGTGGGAAACGCAGTAGTGTCAGACAGGCGGTGAACCCCAGAACACGAGCGCCAACAGCGCATTTACGCGGTGGTAAACGCAGGGGTTGGCAGCATAATGGTCAGCACCGAGTGGGCGGCGCCCGCAAAAATGAAAAACGCCGTGTCCGTAGCTGTCCAGAAACTTGGGCTGTGTCCTGATATATTACGGTATAAAGATCACCACGGTACCAGCGTGGCAGGAGTGCAGGATTTGGGCGGCGTCGGGTGTGGAAGAGTCATGACGTACCTGCCCAGGCTGTCGAAGTTTACAGTATGGTGGCATAAAAGCGCCGAAATGCCAGGCCTTGGTAAAATATGACGCTGCTCGCGCCACTTGCGGGTGTCACTACTGTTCAGTGTGCCGGGCGCAACTCAAAACCATGACCGCGCAGAACCACCTCGAACCGGCGACCAGTTCATTGGGCGTTCCGCTGCCACTTTCAGGTCATCAGCCAGCGTAATACCTTCCAGCTGGGTGGGGGCATTCACCTGGGCGGTCTTCACCTCAGCACGCTGGCACCTGCCGCTGGTCAACAACACCTCCTTACGCAGGGTTGCCCTGGGGCTCCAACAGCATGGGAAGAATCTTGCGCCGGGTTTCTCAATGCAGTCGGTTTACATCGAGCTTACCGTAAAGCCTGGCGGGTGGGTTATTCACGCTGTAATCCCGCCAGAAAGCAGAGCGCCTCAGGTGGCGGAGCTGCGGCGGGGTGCGCGGTGCACGCTGCCGCGCCGCCACCACGTGAATCTCTTCAGTCACGGGCGGCAGGGCGCGGGCGCAACGCGCATCAGGGTGGTGAGCGGGGCGTAACGGAAGCCTGCTCGGTCTCACCACGCAGTACACCGTAAACTGGATGCTAATGAGCTCCACGAAATCGTCGGTGAAGAGCCAGAAGCTCTACGCAATCAGGCGGGGCATTCCGTATTTCTCAGCTGCCGTTGCTTCCTCAACCAAGGGTAGGCTAGAGCGCACAATGAGGGATCGGTCCAGTAGATTTCGACTTGCACGCCTGAGGTAATCACCGATTTCAGTAGCACCCAAATTCAGCACGAACTTTGAGGCGTTGAAAGTTTAATCGCCAGACGGCAGCCGTCTTCATCTGACCTTCAAAGCGGGCATCAGCACCAAACTGGGCACGGTGCGCCCAATAACATGCTGCGCATCCGAACCCGTATTTATCAGGCATCGTGCGGGATAACAACATTGCCTTGGACTTCGACATTTCTTTGCGAGATTGGTCAGAATCATCCCGACAGCGCATTATTGTACCAAGGTGCAGAGGACCGCCAGGGTCTCAACGCGCGGCAGTAGAGAAAAGCCAGGTACGAATAATATCGTGTCCCTGCGGGCGAGATCCATCGGGAAGGTATTTGCGTGCAGCTCAGGATCAGCGGGCGGCGGTCGCGATTTGCGGGGTGGTGAAAAGTAGCCCGTTGAACCGGATGGCAATAAATCGCGGGCTTCCACGCTGATAATCTTCCGATATCCACGGGCGGCCGAGGCCAGGTCACCGACCTCTCCTCAGTCGGCGAAATCAGGTTCTACCATAATCCGACACCCTCGGTATCAGCGGGTACCACAGCGAGACGAACGCCGAAGAAACGCTGACGGGAGATCAGCCAGTCGCCGTTAAAGACCTTCACCCAAGTTTGGCTGCGCCAAGGAGGAACCCAGTTGATTTCGCGTCCGCGCTCAGGCTGACGCAGCTCGGCATCACCGACCTGTGCCAGGCCGCCGCCCGTCCGCAAGGGGAGCCTCGCCTTTCTCATAGAACCCGGGGTGTTTTAAATCTTTTTGCTCACCTCCATCTCGCCAGTTTCAGCATTTGCTTCTACGGTCTTCTGGCCGGTAAGGGCTATGGTACCTCCATGCGTTCGTAGCGCTCGCAGCCTTGACAGGTAATCCATTCGGGTTTTCTCATGGGAGAAACAGCCGTCACGCCCGATGAGGGCTCGGTCAGGCTTCCCACCAGTTCGCCGCAGGTAGCGTCGGTGGTATCACCGAAAATTACAGATCATAGCGATGCAAAACCATATCCAGAGGCTGAATGACGGGTTGACTTCACCTCAACCTCAACTTTCCGAATGGGGAAGTCACCTTTGTGCCGAAGGCAAATTGCGTTGTCCATCCGGGATGCGCGCCAACGCCACAGGAAAATAACAGCTCGGGACAGGTGGTCTCAATCCGAACTTTCCACCATTTTCACGGTGGAAACGCCGATTGGTAGGCTCCGTCGCGTTTCCTTATCTTCAAGCTCGGCCTGCTGCGATTTCGGAAGGTAACGTCCCATAATTGACGCCTCCGCCATATAAGCATTACCGCCTCAGGGTCTTTGAGAATACAGTTTGCTGAGACTTGCGTGAATAACGCATCTATGGTGAGTGTGGGACAATCGACTGACCCTAGGGTTGTGAAAGATAGCAAAACTTTCGCCATCTTCAACGGTTCTTCCGCGGCTCGGTGATTGTGCGTAGAGCCATGACCCTTTAACGCTGCGGTCGGGTTCAGGCGAGCCATCGGCGGGCGGGATCGGCTGGCGTCTGCGGTTATCGGAACGGAGGGTCCTTTGTACACCGTAGTAGTTTTATTGCGACGTTCGGTGGGCAGACCGTTATCATCAGCCAAAAGGATGAAGACGTTCTTACCGCTCATACGCTGGTAGCGAACGTAACGTCGGTTTGAGTGTAGAGAACATGTGCCCCACATGGGCAAACCCGGGTGCGGTTGACGGTGGGTATCAATCAAATAAACCTACTCGCGCGTCGTGACCTGGTCGAGCATGGGTTTCTGCTGCCCCAGCGCTCGAGTTTCTTCGAACGCTCGAGCGCCGGATGGGGCGGTAATCTGGCGGGGCGAGTCCCAGGCTGGGTATTTTCAGCCATAGGGCTGTTTCTCACAGTATTGGGTGGCGACGGGCAAAACACACTTACGCGCAGGCCTCGCTGGCAGGCCTGTGAACCGCACCTGGCAACGGTGCAAAATAAGCAGTACCGCTGGCTGGGAAATAGGATAACGCCAGCATCGCGCCGCGATCGCCGCCAAATCAGCGACCGTGAGCACACCATCGTGGGAGATTTTCTGTAGTTAATGGAACACAACGTCTGCTACCCTGCTAGTAGCGTATGAGCGTAAAGTACCTCGCCGTACCCGCAGCGCCGTTGAGCGAGCCCCTGCGGCGGTTGTGACCGATACGGTCTTTCCGCCGCAGATTCCAGGTGGTTCAGAACCACCATGAACTGGGACCGAAAAATCCTTCCGGCGGTTACCTGGCCAAGCCTGCGGTTGGCTCACATCGAGACTACCGCGGTCTGGCATATTTTGGCCTTTCGATGGTCTTGAACTTGCTTTACCAGAACGGGTCTGGCACTATGAATTTCTGACGCTCTGCATATGCTGTTACGAAGGCCGATATGACTTTCTGAAACGTCGTTTGCAGTTAGACGGGCGCGAAGGCGAAAACATCGCCGGTTCTCACTAGACCTACGGGGCAATAATCACGTGTTTAAAGACGCAGGTTCACTACCGTCGACACCCAGCTCGGTTTAGCGTGAACGGATCCACTCACCCTCCAATAATGCCATGTAGCACTCACTCCGGCAGGTGCTCAAGCATTCTCGGGTTCTATAACAAAGCCGAGGAATACAGGTTTGACCCGCCACTGTAACGCCGGAGCTGCAGAGGAACTCGTACAGTGTTCTCGGAATGTTCTGAAACCGCCTTCTGCGGAAATCGGTGGTTCGCCCAGCAGAAGATCACCACCGACTGTCAGACAGCGTTTTCCGCCCGCGAAATCTTGAACAGTAATGTGCGGTAAAACCTTTCTTCTACCGCATGGCAGGCTCACCGAACCACCGCACCAGCCACCTCAAAATTTAGTGATATTCCACCACCCGCTACCAAAATCTCGTGGATGCGTGGTCAGGCATCACCACCAGCTACCCTGATGGTACATTCCGTCCTAATGCGCCTGTAACCGTGACGCAATGGCGGCGTTCTTCTACCGCGCGCTGGCTCCCCGCGTGCCGCGCCGCCCAGTCCCCGTTTGCAGATGTTTCTACCAACAACCAGTTCTATAAAGAAATTTAGCGACGCCGACCGGAAGATTAACGCAACTGGCGATAAAACCTATCGCGGGCAGCACCATTAATCGTGACTGTTGGCTGCTTTCATCTCCGGTACAAGCGGCACCTAGACAAACAGCAAATAGAAAACGCACGAAGAATCTGCGCGTATTGGGGCGGCGTTTCGCACGGGTGGGACGCCGCCTGAAAAACCACAACATCCACAGAATAAGGGAGAACGCCTGATGGTGAAGAGCTGTGCAGAAAATCTGGGTGATGGTGGTTGCATCTCTTCGCCAGCCACAGAAAGAAGGCGTAGGATGGTATCCTGCCAAGGACAACGTAAGGGGTTTCCCTATGTATAGTTTCAATTACACTACTTATCGTACATGCAACAATTGTTGGTTTCTGCCTGCTGGCACATTTCCAGCCCACACGCACCGCTATGGCAATCGCCTAAATTTCGTACTACCGCTTATTCTGTTGTGCCGGGCACTGGGCTTCTCTACCCTATTGGCTGCTCGGGCGGTACTGTACCTCAGGTCTACTAAGGCCGGAGCAGCTCACGGCATTTGAGCATCGCGGGGTTTCGTGACGGGGAACGCTCAAATGGGGTCTGCCGCGCCGTAGTAGCAGACCGTTGGTTGGTAGGTGTACCCTGTGCACTTTTGCGGGGCGAGTTTCTCCTCAAGTCCTAATGATATGGATAACTGGTTTAGCTGTTTAATTTTTTGGGACATCAAGGTTTAGATACATTTAAACCAGGTTTATAACCAACACTGAATCTTGGTGGAAATGGGAGTATAAAAAAATACAGCCCATACCATCACAAATATACACTTCAGTTTATGGGATGTACGCTATAAGCGCAAAAACACCCATATCTCGCCTATACTATTGACTGAAGACGCCCAAAATCTTGAAACACTAATCATAATCTCCATCACATCTGCAAAATCACATTTTCCACCTCAGCGTTTAGTGGCACTTGCTTTATACAGTGGTATAAAAATCACTATGGGCGTGTAATATTCTATACACAACCGCCAGCACTGTACCCATAAAAGCATGATGGAACCTACTATGCGCAAACCTTTCTTCAACTCAAGCCGGTAAAGTTTTATTTATTACCAGTGCTTCCAGCAACGCCATCCAACAGCTCACCGCCACTGGCTGGAACAATATTGTCATAGCCCACCGCCACACGCAGAACGTCTCACGCGATTCTTGAAGCCGAAACCGGTGCGCGCCCTATTACCGACGTCACTGATGAAGCCGCCGTAAGGGCCTGCGGCCAGAGCATCCTCCGCTGAGCCGGTGGTCGCGTGGATATACCGTCAATATTGCCAGAGGCGATTGGCCTGAACCGCGTCGGCTGACGGCCCGGAGAACTACCTGGCCACATGCCGTTTAACGATGCTCATTATCCTCAATACTGTGCGGGCGTTCATTCCGGCATTACGTGCCAGCGGTGAAGAGGCATCGCAACCTCACCTCAACCGCAGCAGAAGGCGGCTACCACGAAGGAGGCGGAATTGCAATACCGCCAAATTCGGTGCACGTGAACGACTGGGGCCTGCGCCTTGAAAGCCGACAATAACCTGCGGGTGATTGAATCCGCCCCGGCATGGTGCACCGAAGAGTTCTCCTCAATAGGCTCCAGCTCCCAGCTGAGATGGCTGCAAAAGAAGTGTATGAAGGTTGAAACCCTGGTGGCGAAGACGTTACCCAAACCGTCGTGTTCGCCTGAACGTTCCTCACCATGCGAACCTTGATTGTACCGCCCCATTGCGTTGTATTCCGGGTGTCCATGTCGTCTGGGCCAGCCCTTACGGTCCCCAGTCTGCAGGCTGGCGGCGGGTGTGGCGCTGCCACGTTATTTCTCCATCATTACTAAAAGATATCAAAAATTTAGGTTATTGTAACAAAATGCTGGAATCCTCACATCCGGTGCACGAAAACCACCATTGAAATGTCACCAGTACGACCATCATGCCACAATTTTCTGGCATACCTAAAACTGAACTGCAGCGCGGGCATCACTGCTTCTGCGGGGTTTGCACCATGCCTTTACACCATGCAACATCAGCTGGCCATGCCAGGTATTACACAGACGGGGTCACCGTATCTGCAGGCGAACCGCCGCTGCCCTCACCCACCTGGCTTTCAGCATCCTCACACCACACTGCCCATCCCCACCCAGCAGGTACCAGCCCCCAGCGGCCCAGGACTGCCTGTGAAATAACAGTCCACTTTTCAGCCACTAACGGCACCATCAGCTGGGGAGTGCCCTTCTCAGTACGCCTCCAGCCCCTTACGTCTCAGCAGTGTGGCTGGACTCACCGATGTCACCCATAATGACAAAGGCGAATTCATCTGGAAAAACGGGGTACAGGCAGCTACACCAACGGGTCAGGAACAATTATGATTCCGGTGCTCAGCCTGCTGTAACCAGCCAACTCAATGGCGGTTTTAGCCGTGGCAGATTAACCATCGGTATGATGGGCCTCGGCAAAATCACTCGACGCAACCCATTTCCACACTAGATGGGCGGCCTGGAACCTACAAACGTGGTTCGCCACATTAACGCCGAGAACCTCAGAAGTGGCTGATGGGCTTTCAGCCTCGACAAAGCCCCACTGACCATGACAAACGACGGCGCTCTCGCATGCGGCGGCACCGCGCACAAAACCAGGGCTAGACCCGTCACCCTTAACCGCACTGGCACCCCACGTTCTCCGATGTTCCGGCCGGGTCACACTGCAGCCAGAAATTGAATGGTTGGCGGTGGTATCACCACCAGCTACCCCAACGGCACCTACCCCACCCCATGAAAGCGTGGAACGGGCCGCTGTCGCAGCCTATTTCTATCCTTCTATTTGGCTCCCGCCTCTGTGACACTTTGCCCCAAGAATCCCGTTCATTACAGTGCCCACCGATCACCTTTACAAAGGTATTGTGGTTGCCGCGGCATCACCACCGGTTACCCCGATGGTACGTTCCGCCCAATGCGCCTATAAACCGTGATGCGCTGGCGGCGTTCTTCTACCGTGCTGCACAGGGCCAGACTATACCGGCAATCTCACCCTTACCGACGCGCTCCACTTGTGGGTTCTGTAAAAAGGTGCTTGGATACTGCCAGCCAGAATATGTGCGGCTGGCCTGATCGTACCCTTCCGTCCGCTGCAGCCTGTGCAACGTGGCGCGATATTCTCCGCTGGTTCGATAACAATCCTGCACCCTTTTTCACGCCGAGCCTGGGGATACGGTAAAGGACCAGTCTGCCTTTACGGGTGCCTGCAGGTTGTCTTCTCAGTGAAATCGAGGATATGAAAACCATACATATTTTGTGGCCGCTGCGCACGGCGCAGAACTCTGCTGAAGGTCGGCGCTGCCATCAACTGGTTCGCGTCAGACTGGACGATATGCTGAGAGCTCGGCGGCTCTCAGCACAGCCGCCAGCTTATCCGTTACACGGCGTATGTCGATGTGCAATCTAAACGTGATGACGCTTGCATTACCCAAGAAAAGAGCTGTGCGTTATCGTCCCGATTCTGCTCTCGCTGAGGTTCCACGCACGCAGGTTGATCTGCGGCGCGCTGCAAAATAGTGGTATGCACAGGTGCGTATCGCTGAACCTCTAGGGCCAGATGCCTGGCCGCGTTACAGAAGGGCGCCTGGGCAGGCAGGCTGGTCGCCGGGGGCCGGGATGGTGGTGCAGGTGGCGGCGGGATCTTCCCGGCAAAGACGGCAGGGAGGATATGCGGTCAGGCCGCGGCGCTGCTTGAAGCTGAACTGGGGGGAGCCGGTGCGTAACGGCTTCGTAGCCGCCATAGACCCGAAACGGATCTGGCCGAGACAGAACCAGCTTCGCATCCCCTATCTTACAGCAGGGTTTTTCGCGGGAAAGATGCGCCGTGATATTGAACGTGTCGGCCCCGGCACAACCAATCGCAGCTCCGCTGGTAGACTCGTGATACGACGCCATGCTGGCCCCGCCGCGATGTGCACTGAACCGTGTGATGGAGCGCTGAAGATTAGCCACAGAGGCACAAGGGCATGCAAAGCCCCGCCGCAGGCCAGGACATCAGTAGGCGGGGCTTCTTCCACAACCACCCTGTGGATGCGCCGAAGGCGAATACGAGCACCTAAACAGGTTATGGTGCTTTGCGCCCCTGGGCTTTCGTGCACGCACTCACGAATTGTTGCTGGTCATCGCGGGCGTATTACGCACCTCTCCGATAACAGTATGGCCGGGAACTTTACTTCATACCAGTCTCGCGCCGGGTTTCGAGGTGGTGATTGTAACTCGTTCGGCGTCGGAATAGCCGTTCTCTATGGTTGCCAGCAAGGTGTCGGCGCGCCGGTCGCAGTCAATTGCAACCGCGGTATCAGGGAGGAGGGTGCACACCATGAGAGCTTCACGGTGCGTAGCCCCGCCGAGGGTTTATACAATTAATCGCTTCGGCCCCTCGTTCAAACCCAAGGTGCAAGACCACCGTAAAATGGACGATACCTTCCGCAAGGTCACGGGATAACCCGCGTGCCGGAACCGCTACTGCGCTGGTAATACCGGGACCTCAGCATCAACTGGCCGCGATACATCGCTCTTCTGCCCCACGCCCATGTTGTATGGGTCACCGCCTGAGCCGTACCGCGGTTTACCCGCAGGCGCATAATCAATCGCAGGCACTGGATGCGTGACTGCAGCACCGCGTGTTGCCAGGCTGCACCCACATCAACGATAAAGGCGTATTAAGTGCTTGGCAATTCTTTTAGGGCTAAAATGGTCCAACAACACCATCATCCCACCGAGGCCCGTGCAGCACACCAGGGTCAGTAAATCAAGACGCCCGGCCCCGCCCCAGCTGGTCTCACCTTACCGGGTGTTTCCCGCACGGGGCCAGAAGAACCTCACGGTCCGGCGAGCCGTAGGCTACCAGCAGGACCTCGTCCAATCGTTGCCAGAATTCGCGCGAAAACGGCGGAATTTTAGGTGACATGGGCAGTCGCAGGCTTGTGCCGGAACAGGGTTATACGCACGCTTCTGGGCAGGCCGACCGGGATTTTTCCGCACCGCAGTCACACCAGGACAAATATTTGTGCCCTTCTCAGCTGCAGCGTTTCCTCCAGGCGTTGGGGCGGATCTGTTCCTCTAGTACAAACAGGTGTGCAGCCTCATCGCTGCCATCAGGTTCGTTAATGAAGGCTTGAAACGGCGCAGACGGCGGCACGCTTTCGTCATGAGGTGGCAGCCCATTCGTCTATTGAAATCCCGTGGCGCGCATATCACGTTCAGATCCTCACGGACATAACAGGTCATCAATGAGTACCCCAGTTGCAGGTGCGCTAAACCAATCGCCATTGCTCTTCGTCAAGGTCTTCAAGCCAGCGGGCGGTGCGCTACAGCAGCTTATCCGCCGTGCGGATGCTTAGTGCATGAGTAACGGTCGTGTAACGAACAACTTCTTGCTGGAAGCATCATAACAAACAGGCGCCCGTGCGCGCGATTTCGCGCCATAGTTACCCGCCAGTACAGGTTTCCAGCCGTTGGTGGCGCAATCAGGCCACGTCTTTGCCCTGTGCTTCGGCGCATTCCGGTTGCAGCCAGAACTGTTTCTGGGCTTGTGGGGTGAACGCAGGCCGCGGTAGCGTTCTCCAACTGACAGCCATGCCACCGAGTCTTGAACGCCGTAGCGGCACCAGGTTGAGCCGAGGCGAGTTTAACGTTGCGCGGCGACTTACCAGCCAGCCACTGACCGGACTCGAATCCAGCATCAACAAAGACGTTCCCAAATGTAGGGCAGCTGCTCCGGCCAGGCACCGGGCTGCACCGATACGCTGGGCACCGGTGATCTTGACGTAGAGGTTGAACTCGTCCGCAACGGCGGCAATGACAGCTGGCAAACTCTTGAATTTCGCCTGCGGGATGCGTGCTTGCACAACCAGTAGGTGCCGTTCTTCTGTTTGCCAGGGGAGCTTTGATTGTTAGTTTCCTGTGTTCTGCGACCGGCATCGAGCCACAGCAGGAGTTGCGGAAGATGAAAAGGATTGAGGGCGACCGTCGGCTTGCAGATAAGCGCGGCGCGTCGCCGCAAATGCAGAAGCGATGCAATGACCGAATCAGTCATCGGTTGGTCAGGCGTACCCTTCCACCAAGCTCTGCACGGGAGAAGTCAGTGTCGCACAGCGCCTTGGAGACAGTCCCTGCCCATCTTCTTCATCTGCTGTTCGAGGTTTTCTGCAGCATGGGCACAGGAGCCGCACTGGGTGCAACCGTGGTGCATGCCTTGATGCTGGTACGTCGTGGTTGCCGTCAACTACTGCCTGTGGACTTCGCCCGGTAATATTTGTTGCACGAGCGAGAGAATGGCGTCGTCGGGCGGCTCGGTATCAGGAATTAGGCGCCGCCTCCACTGCGGTGAGGTACATTGAATCGCTGGAAGTTCTCGCCCAGCAGCGGCAGGGGAATCAATTGGGCAATTATCTCCACGAAAACACACCGCCGAGGAGGGTCTGGCGTCGCCGCTGGTCGATCTTCTGGTACATGCCGCGCGCGGGTCTGCGAGGGAATTTCGAGGCAGCCTTCCGTGGTGCGCGGCGGTCACCAACCAGCGACCTGTACGCCCGAACTTGAGTTTCGTGGCGATATCCGACTCTTCTTCGACCTGAGCATCTTCGTTGCCGTTGAGCGAATTCTTACATTACGTCTGCCATTGCGTTGGCAAAACGGGCTGAACCCAGGTTCGTCCGTACGCAGCTACTTCATGATGGCCCAGATATGCTCATCGCTTGTGTGGCAGGCATTGTTGAGATACCGCTGAACCGGCGGTCTCTGGTCCAGCGGTGCGTGGCTCATCGTTGGGGCGAATACCGCTGCGAAGACCGAGGTCTGCATCAATCTGATGAATAACGGCAGCTTCGTCTGAGGTTAGATCTGCACTGCGAAACCAAGAATAACCTCGCCTGAGGCATCTTTATTAATAGCGAGATAAACGCGCCGGTTTAATGTCGAAGATCGGTTGCCAGCCCGATCTGGGCGTTGGCCGTAACCGCCGCCCTGATCGACTTCCACGGAAGGAAGAAGCCAGAGGCAACATCAAGAATGGTGGGTTTCAGCACCGGATCTTTGAGCCTTCTGCGGCAGCCGAGAAGAGCCTCACGCCGAACGACAATGCCGCGCGGGCACCGAGTTTAGTCTGCAGCCGCTCAGCTTCGGAGACCGTGGCTGTCGTCTGCGGTACGAATACGTGGGCGGAATCTGGGTGGGAATCGGGATGCGTACGCGCGAACCGGTGGCGAACACGACATCGTAGGGTAGTCTACGCCGTCTGGACCGCTGCTAACGATGCGTGATTGCGGTTGGGTGATTCGCCGCGGGTGTTGCTGACCAGGTTGATCGTGGACTCACGTCCCAGGTGCTGGGTCGCCTAGGTAGGTCTTTGTTGGTGTCTTCTAAAAGGCTGTCTCGATCCGCAACGCGATGCGTATTGGGGATGTGGTTCATCGTTGAGGAACGGTAATGGTGTCAGGCGCGTCCGGCATCCTGAGCGCCTTCATGATGAGCACGTACGAAACGCCGCGGCAGGGCCTGCGCCAGTAACGAGTATGTGCGGCCTGATGTTGCAGTGGTGTGCTGCGACATGTTTTCCTCCCTGGTTTATGGTGCGTATGACACGGCAGGCGCGCCACTAAGTTACCGTCCTAGTATGCAGGATACCAATGTTCAGCATGGGTAAACCACAGGTATTAGAATATGTGGTTTTCTCGAGGTGTCTGCGTCTCCTGGGAGTCACAACTTTATATTACACAACGCAAATTACGAAAGACATCTTTAGCGCTGTTTGAAACAAAATTTCTATAAAAAATCCTTGATTTTGTGCGGAAATATTAGGTGTTCTGACCTAAGAAGAAGAGGTTTAGGTAAAATAAACTAGCTGGAAAATAAATTGATAGGTACTTTTGCAAACTAACTTAAGTCATATTTTTATATTGTGTTTTTAGTGTAAAATCAAATATCGCACATAATATGCTATGCTACTGGCTTACTAAGAATCCGCTGAGAATTTACTATTGGCTGGTGTACTCTATACTCAAGCTGCATGAGGGCAAGCTGATAGGAAGGAAACCTCATGAGCCCCAGGCTCCCAATCCTCTCTACCACATCTGCACTAGAGCTGACCTCGAGAACTGGGGCAGGAGGTTGCTCTTGTGGAGAGGTCATCGTGCAATCTTTAAAACCAAGCTTTGGCTGCACCGCCTGCGACCTCGACAATGGCAGTGCTCTCGTTGCTCGCGGCATTGTGGGAGAGAGAAGAACAGACGCAATATCCCTCCCTCTGTATAAAGAGGTGTATGACCTCACCACCGGTAGATGTGTATCGGGTGTGATTACACGATTGATGTACCCCACAATGCATGACGGCGAGTTTTCTCATTCACTAAACTGACTGGCACCTGCAAACTCAATAATGCATATACCACACTGCCGAGGTAAAACCGTGCACGTGGCTAGTAGACAGGCGAAAATACAACTGACATGCGACCCGCAGGGCCTAAATCCTGCTGTTCACCCACCTGCCCGAACGGATGGCGTACATCCGCATGTGGTTTGGTAGTGGGTACTGCTGCGCACTGTGCGCTATCTTTGCCCGCTTTACCTTGCGCGTTTTGAGCGGTGACGATAAAGAGAGTGTTGGTAATAACACCGTTTAAAGTAGGGGTGCCCGTGACCAGAGCAGAGCGTAAGCTTCGAGAACGCAGCCGTATTCGCCCGGTATGGTCTGCAGATTGAAGCTCTGAGGAGATGCCTAAATTACCCATGTGGGGTGAAAATCCCAGCCGTCACGAGAGGATCAGCGGAACACTCATCGTGAGTGACGGCGATACCCAAATAATTACCTGCATAATGTGGTGGCCTCCAAAAGATGAGTGCGGAGCCGCCACGACGCAACTGCGTTCCGCGCGGCTCGATACAGAGATTTCACAATGCTGCCGCCGTGCCTTCCTTGACGATATGTGCTTTCGGGACTGTGAACACTGTAATCGGGCGCAGCGCATACCGTGAGCTCCGTGTCTTTACCGCAGAATCCGGCTGTTGCATTTACGGCGGGCTTCGCGCGGAGACGTAGGGCTTGGCGGGAACAATCATGCACTCCGGCTGGCTGGGGGCGCTACCGTTCGACCGAAACGGCAACAGTGCTGAAACATGCTCAATCGAAGCTTCACGACATATGCTCGCCACCAGTCTCGGCCGCGTTTTCTAACCTTACACATCGACCATCCTGAGCGGGCAGCTGGTGCGGCGGGGCAATTTTACAGCCGCCACCATTATTTGCGGTGGAGCTGCAGAACCTTGTTGAAGGTTACCTTTTTGCGTACCTGCCAGCCGGGCATAATGCTCGTACAGCAGGCGGTGAATAATATTGAAGCTGTCATGGGCAGACCTCATCTAGCCGCTGCAGGCCGGAAGAAACCCTAACGCCTTTTCGGTGAGGCTGGGTGGCTGAAGCCACTCTTTAACGTTCTGGGAGTTTTTAGCGCTTTCAAGCCCGAAGACGGCATGTAGCGCGGTGAATACCCCGGAGATTCTGACACGATTGCGGCAATTGGTGGGTGCCTGTGCAGGAACTTTTGGGGTATGAGACGCTCTGCACAGCTGACCGGGACATACAGAACAGGAAGCGAACCGCAACGCCAACCTGCTGGCAGAAGCCGTGCCTCTTCTCCAATGCCGGTGCGCGAACCCTTGCACGACGGCAGATACATCGGTATCCTGACTTGGGCTGCCGATACTTTCTGGCGGCGGGCGCGTGAGACGAATATACCCGCACAACAGCAGTCCCCATATGAGGAAAGGACTCCCATGGTAAGTGTACTTGCGATGATTGGATTATCCAGGAAGCTTTGCCGGTTACTACGCTGCACCCGCAAAGTTCCACGGCCGCCCAGCCTATAAACACTATGAGCCACCAAAAACAATGCAGACACGCGTGCGCGGGTGGTTCGTAGATAGTATATAAAAGCGGCACAAGTGCCGTAACTGGCGATAAACACGGCCGCCAGTAAAAAAGCCGCACCAGCACGTTGCCCTCTTGCTGGTTTGACAGCCATCGGTCCCACGGTATCAACAATACATCCCGCCGCACATCGGTAAAGCTGGGTGCGGCGTGCAACTGAACCTGCAATGGCTGCCCCAATAAATAGTGGTGTGCCCGGGAGGTTTGCGTGCGGGTTTTCTTCATACCCTCCGGTTTAAGTGTGCCTCTTCCTGCTAGAGGAAATATAAATATTGTCATAAAAAGCAATTTGTACTATACCCCAAAAAATATTGCTGAAAGCAAACTAAGTGAGACATAAAGGAGTGCTATGGAGGTTCACGGGTTTCTGGGCTGCTGAACTTCTCCCAGTTGAGGGCGGCACGAGTGCTAACAATCTGAATTCAATCGGAGGCGTATCGTACATGGCAGCAGGAGCTCGACCCCGTTCACTCATACTCTGACGTTTTTGCCGCGTAGCCGCCGTGTCAGCAGCGCTGCCTGGCTGATTCTGGCGGCATCATCACCACAGCACTATTTAGCCTGCCTACCGTAAACCTCTTTATGTGGTAGACGGGTTTGAAACTTCTCTACGTTATCTGTGCTTTTGTACCTCCGTGATCCTTTAACCTATGGTATTGCCAGTAGGATATCAGCATTCTAGTTCATGAAGTTCAATATCACCACGGCATTCCGTATGTTTTTTACTGCCATCACCCCGCATAGGTATCGGCTGTTCTTACCCGTTTGCGTGTTCCCGTATTTTGTTACGTGCCGATTGTAGTCAGCCTTGCAGGTTTTTTTCCCCCATGGCTCGCGATGAGCTCTCATCCACTCAAGAAGCAATGGTACTGCGGAAGCCAGCGGACTCCGAGCGATGATCCTTCACCCACCGCCGCATCAGAACATTCTCATACCGTTTTACTGTCTGCCACCCGCATTGTTGATGAACTATCGGCGGCGCTGCGCGGTATCAGGGTGGGTAAAAGTGCGGAACGAGCTGCAGCCTAATCATCCCCACGTTTCACCCGTTACGATGCACTCGCCATGGGACTGTACATTATGTTGATCGCCACCGAAGGGAGTTACGGTGTGGATAAGCTAATAGCAAGACAGCTCACTCGCCGTGCAGATGCAGGGGCAATGAGTTACGCTTACGGAAGGCTTCTTCACGAGTTGCCGATGCCTGAGGGTACAACAGGCAGTCAGAGAAGAAGACACTCACTCTTGATAACGTAACGTTGCATAATGCTTACAGGTGAAACCGTGCTTCTGGTCGGTGCATCGGGCGGCAGGAAATCCACCTGCCTGCGCACTATGAACGCCCCTCATTCGCAGTTTTACAACGGTGAACTGACCGGGACGGTACATGTCAACAGGACCATTGTGAACAACCGACAACCGATAACCCAATGGCCCGTTTCCGCAATGGTTTTCCGAAACCCGCGCGCAATTTTCACCTGGTGCGTTCAGAGATGGCCTAACCCTCGAAAATCTGAGGTAGAACCATCACAGATTCTTGAGACTGTGATGAGGTTGCCGAACAAACGGTATAATGCACCTGATAAACCGGAAATACACGGGCTCTCCAGGGTGAACTGCAGCCAGCGGGTAGCCTGCGCCTGCGCGCTAGTCACTGGTGCCGCTGCTGCTTTTTGACGAAACCGACCTCGAATCTCAGCCTCACTTTATGCCGTTCGCAACCTGCTGCTGGATATGGCTTGCGCCGGGGTAAGCCTGGTGATTTCTGAACATCGTATTCACTTCGCGAAAGGTATTATGAAGCCGGGTATACCATGCTGGGCGAAAACATGGGCCAGTACGGTGAGATTCTTTGCGCTCACTGCTGAGCAACGCCGCAACAGGGTTACGGGCACTAAAGACCTGCTCTGGGCTCACTCAACGCCTGCCCTCTGCCCTGGCAGTGAGGCTGAGCATTCTGTAATCTGGAATTTGCGTATAAGCCTAAAGGCGAAGTTTGAACGGCAGCCAGTTCTCGACATCTCCACTATGTGTACTTTCCTGCGGGAAGGTTGCCGCCTATTAGTTGACAGTTGCGGGTAAAAATGCTGGCGCATGTTATCTGTGGTCTTTAACCTGAAAAAGGTACCACCATCACGCTTGATGGTGTGGTGAACGAGAACGTATACGTGCCTGCGGTATTGTCATGCAGGATGTGCGCCGTCAACTTTTTGCAGGAGTCGGTCGCCGACAGAAATCACCATGGGACGCGAGGCAAAGGAGGCCGCTGTGGATGTGCCCGGAAATCCTAGACTCCTTGGATTTGAGCGAGTTCTCGTCCCAGCATCCTGCAGCTATTTCGTGGTCAGCAGCTGCACTCAGTAATAGAAGACAACGCGATGGCCAGGGAAGAAACAGGTACGGTAGGCCGACATCTGGTGTGGATGCTAAGCACCTGCGCTCAATCGCCACCCGGTTGCGGGAACTGGCGGATGCAGGCTTTGACCGTCATCGCCAATACGCACGATCGGAACTAATACACAGAGATATGCCGACTACGCCGTGGCCACCTGCGGCTGCGGGATAGGCCGGTTGAATATCTCACTCAGGAACCACATGTGCGGCATGCCGCCGAGCCTATACAAACAGCGAAGCTTATCGAAGAACAATGGTTATTTTGAGGAGAACTGCGAACACCCATAAAGTCCGTGATCTCGTCAACGTGGGTATGCTACAGTCATCTACTTCATTGTGACCTACGCTACTGGATGCTCAGTATGTTCAGGCCGTGGATGATCCACATAACAGACGTTGCACTGTACTGAATGGTATCGTCATTATACTCTACCTCTCACGGTACGCAAAATTTGGGGCACTAACTGCAATTGCTAGGTTGCTTGCTCATAGGCATTGTCATGAGCGTGGAGCACCTCATACTGGACCATCATTATGGGCATTCCTATGCGGATCTTGTGTTCCAAAGCGGGCCGGGCAAAACCCTGAACCGCGCGGGCGGCGCTTACGCCGTATTCAGCGTGTGGGGCGTAAGCGCTCATACCAGTTTTCACGATGGACTCATTATATAAAGATTGCTGAATCCTGGAGCGCAGATTGCGCGCTTCGATAATAGATGCCATTTTCAATAATGGGTCATTATCGTCTGGGTGATCGCCCGTCTCCTTATATAGCACTGATAGGGCCCAATTGAGATGCGCGCCAATACCAAACGCTGAGCGTGCCAGGTCATAAAGAGCTTTCTTAAATACGCGTCTTGAACTTTAGAGAGGACAACCGATGACTACTCAGGTGCAGTCTGGCTGGCTTTCACCGGAGAACACGCTCACCAGGAAGTTTGCGAGCTAAAGAAACTGACGGACGTAAAAGAGCGTTCAAGGAGCTACTCGCACCCGTGCAGAACGCATCTACCTGGGGCAGGGGGATTGCGGCACTGTCGGGAGTGGCCGCGATCTGGCCCTATATTGTGCTGACCCGCCTGGGGGTGCTTACCTGCTGCACATGGGAAGCTATTGATAAATCCGCTATGCTGGCACAAGTCAATGAGCTCAATGGTGGCTTTTCGCCATGCAGCTTTTCCTATACGTCCTGGCTTTGTAATTATTCGCCGCCGATGTGAAGTTCGCGAGCACCTGCAGCAGCGTATCCTCAACCACCTGGGGCGGGCGCCGCTAGGCTGGTTCTCAAACCATGCTTCGGGTAGTGCGTAAAGCGCCGCAGGGGCGATACACCCCTGCACCCTCGTGGCACATCAACCGGTCGAGATAGTAGCAGCGGTCACGTCACCCGCCCTCGCTAATGGTGTACGCGTTTATCCTGGGCGGCGGCAGGGCTGCTCGGTATTGCCACGCGCGCCTGCCTTCCTGGCTCAGAAATATGGATGACGCGCGGCATGGGCGAAAAAACAGCCGAAAGTGGACGAAAGCTTACAGGTGATACCTCGGCGAAAGGCGTGGAATTCGTGGACGGTATTGGTCGTAAAATCCTTTGGCCGGACCGGTGAAAGCATAAGGCCTTCGCCCAGTCGGCCGAAAGACTTCACGCGGACTTCTACTGGGCCTAATTGCCAGCCCGTACTGAAGGGTCTTCGCTCTGCTGGCAGCTATCGGCTCCCGTGGTGATGCTCATCGGTTTGGTATTGGTGCCCCTGCTGGTGAACGCGGGTAACGCCCCTGCCTCGGGTTTTGGTGTGCTCACTGATCGCGTTGATGATCCACACAACGCGATGTGGTGACCTTTACTACTATGTCTGTGGCTGGCTGGCAATGCGCCCTGCGCCTGTAGTGGAACTCACCCAGGTTGAGCCCTGCAAGTGTCACCGCAGATACTGAAGACCGCACCGATGCGCGGAACAGTCGTTTTGAGGCGGTAAGCTACTCATATGGCGGCCAGCAGAAGGCTATCGGCGTGTTTGCTCACCCTGAAACCGGGAACCGTGACCGCCTTATCGGCCCTTCTGGTTCGGGCGAGCACCTGGCAACAATGCTGGCCCCGTTCAAGACGACGCCGGCCAGTACTCTGGCGGGCACTGACATTCGTTCACGCCTGAGCGGAGCTATGCCGCCAGGTTGCATTCGTGCTTCAAAACACAGGTCTGCGAGGGAGTAGTTCGAGAGATATCAACATACGGCAGGTGCAAGGCCACCGTTGAGGTGATTGAGGTGACTGGGCGGATCTGGGTGGTACGCTGCCTTACGCGTGGGCGACACGGTGATTGGGGCGAGCGAAACCCTATCAGGCGGGCGAAGTGGCGGCACGTGATCACAGGCCCTGCTGACGGATGCGCCCATCTTGATCCTAGACGAGGCGACAGCCGCAACCCGGTGCGCCGCGAGATTCAGCGGGCACGAATGGTGACAGCGCGGACACCGTGCTGATGCGATTGGGCACGGCAGGCGCGGTGCCGGAGCCGGCCGTCTGCATTATGGAAAACCAGGGCCCTTAACAGCGTGCGGCACGCTGATGGGCTGAAGAGACTAACCTACAACTCACTCACCGGTAGGGTATCTGCCGCCAGACACACCGCTGAGGAGGAATAGAAAGATGCGTAACAGGCTGAGACATCGTCCGAACACAACGACGATCTGAAACCGCCAAAGACTGGTCCTGCTGAAGAGGTACGTGCAATCCTCAATACGTATGGGAACGCTCAGCTGGGCCTGTCGCTAACCTTTGATGATAGTAGCAGGTATTGTATCGATGGCGGTGTGCCAGTGATATTCAACGGCGACACGATGGCAGAGCCAGCAGGGTATGGGACTCAGCAGTTGGCTCATAACACTGGCTGTACTTGCCGTTGTGGGCGCGTTACCACGCCGCGCCTGAGCATTAAGCTCGTACCGAGCCGCATTGGGCTCTCGTACTGCTTCTGATTAAGGGCAGGACCAGCTGGCGAAACTACCGCTAGGTTGGTTTTACCGGCAGGTGAACGTCGTATTTCACCGCCTGAGCGGCAGACGGGCTGTCTGTCAGTTCGAGAGGCTGCACACACTTTACTGGCGCGATCGTCGCAGCGCCTGCTCTCACTGCCTTCTGGTAGGGTGTTTCTATCGGAACCTGTTCTGGGTCTTACCTAAAGGATAGCCTTAGCGGTGATTGTGGCCTTAACATGGTGTCTAATAAAGCTGGAGAAGAAAAAGCCGCGATATGACGGTAGTGGCAGGGAGCTTGCCAGGCGTATTGTCAGGGCCATGGCACAGCGCCCACCGTTCCGGCGGGCGCGCGAATATGAGCCACCTCTGCTGTCGGCGGTTCGTGAGTGAGAGGCGCAATCGCGTCTCGCGGTGGGTAGCAATGGCGGGGCTGGCGATAGGCGGTATGAGCGCACAGCTAACGGTGGCGGTTGTGGTCACCGTGCAGCTGTCCCTGAGCGGCTCTCTTGACCCGGTGGCTACTGGTTATCAGGGGATAGCCACTTACACAGTTCATGCATAACCTGCAAGACCTGGTGAATTTCTTGGTGAGCACTGAAAGCTCGCGTGTGCCCCGTGATGTGCATGAGATTCTGAACCTGAACTGCCAGTTTCATCTTCATCTGCAGGCTTACGAGAACCTGGTGAGGTTTCAGTGCAGAATGCGACGTTCTCGCGCAGGAACGGTGCACGATGTCTCATTTACAGCCCACCACACTGCAGCCGCAATCGTTGGCCCGTCAGGATCGGTAAACTTTGTTTAAACTCATCGCGGTTCTGGATGTTGATTCCGGTACTGTTCGTCGCAGGCGGCACACGGATGTGCGACAGACCGCCGGAGAGCAGCTGATGGGGCGTATCTATGGTGTTCAGACCGTTTACCTGTACGACGACACGCAGAGAACATTCGTAGCCCAGGCCGTGAAGGGGCCGCAAACGATGAAGGTGCTACAGGCGGCTCAACTCTTGGACTCCGGATTGCCTGACGCCTGCCGCCAGGCTGGAAACTCGTGTTTGGTGGGGTGGGGATACTCCGGCGGGAGCGTCGGCGTGTCTATTGCATGCCCTGCCAAATGCGCCGATGCGCTTCACCGATGAGGCGAGCGACTGACCCCGAGAATGAGGCTGGCGTGCAGCGTTTCCATTCAGAGACTTCGGAAAACACGCAACTGTGCTGGTGATTGCGCATAAGCTGGATACGGTGCGTGATGCTGACCAGATTATTGTGCTGGATGAGCTGGCGGGATTTCTGAGTTGGCTGTGACGAGCTGGTCTCAGTGGAGGTCCTGTACCACCGGTTCTGGCGAGCCCGTGTAGACGCGGCGGGGTGGTCTCGTATAGTCACACGTTCTTCCTGGGCCCGCGAAAGGTGCCCTGTCAGCTAAAACTGACGGGGCGCATAAAACCTGGAAGTTGCTGCGTACGTTATCGTGCTAAACAGGGCCGCTTGATAGAGGTCCGATAGATTCGGGTGCGAGTGCTACTCCCAGAAGCACCTTGAGCGTAGATTTTCGGGTATTTCTCTTGGCGGTAGCTGTTGGAAATAAGCCTTGGTTCCATCCAGATACCATAACAGGACAGACTGCGAGCGCTCCTTTGCTGCTGCCTGTCGCCAGTCTCCCCATCCTTTTTGGAAATGATGGCGTGGGTTTTTTGGATACAATGGAACAGGACAGCGAATTTAAATTATCTTCCTAGCAGCACTACCATCTTGCACATCATGGTGTTTTAACACCGCGGCCACCCTCGTGGGTCGCGCCGCATGGTGTTGTTCGCTTTAGTCTCACTGCATTTTTATCTTCGATACGATCACCTGATCATGAATGCTCTCATCGCCACCATCAGACATGTAATCTATTGTGGCTACGCGACTGGTACCGCCTGGTGAAAGCCCCTTCAGGGTTTTCTCTTTATGTTAGGGTCAAGCACGGGCTTGAGCGGGTTCTATAGTGGGGTATCTTTTGTGGCAGGTTTGTAGTTGGGGAGTCCTCGAACTTGGGTTCATCGTCTTTATATGCACCAGCGAAGTCTTCCGTGCTTTCGCTGGTGGGGACGGCAAGCAGATGTCTCAGACAGTGACGAAGAAGAGCTACTGAAACCTCGGACGAGTCGGGCTGCGTTTTTGTCTATGGGGAGGAGAAGTCGCTGCAACTGTTACGGATGAGCATCCGGCAAGCGCGCTCACCCAAAATTCCGAGACCAGCTAGTACGACGACGGGAGGCTATGCTGGGTTGGTTGGTGGCTCATATCTGAGATTCTTTTCAATTGGTGGGCAGTATAACGCCAGAAATGTAGTGCGCTACCACCATCACCATACATGGGCGGCCCTGCACGCAGCCTCCCAGGCTAGAAACGGGTGGCAGCTGGTAGCCGCCCGCACCGACGCGAGCTCGTGAATACGAGTAGTGTTGCGGTATTCGTTGCCACGCTTTCCACACACACCATTTTCGTGGGCCGGTGATCGCGTGCTTTCGCTCGTGCGGGCGAGACTTTCTCATTCGTCCCACCCGCTTGGTGAACTATGAACTTTTTCAAGCTCTCAGAAGTACCAGGAGACACCGATAACTGTATCGGAAAAAGGCCGCATTTTTCATGGTCACCTGATTTTAACAGACGGTTATGACGCTTCAATCCCACCTTTGAACTGTACAGGCTACTGGCTAATTGCTTTTCGACATCAAGTTTCATCAAAAAATCTTGCGGGAAGATAAAGTTTCTTAATGGGTTCATCCTTGCCATTGGGCGATAAATAGTTGAGAATAGAGGCACAAGGAAGGGCAGAGCAGCGTCTGGTGACAGCAAAGTGTTCTTGCAGCGATGCCTCCTCATTAATATCGGTTCGAACGTTCTGCGCTGGGAACTTCCAGGTTGCTGGAACAATATCCGTTTGTCGCCTTTGGTCGGCGGCTTGGCATCCACGCGCTACAGTCAGCGTGGTGGCCAGGATCACCGGCGAGATGACCGCTGGAACTACTGGAAGCGGACGTGCTGGGGGTACGTCGAATGTGAGGGGAGGAGGGCTCGCAGACGTCGTGGTTGCGGTATCGCGGGTGATTCTTGACCTTCTTCGAACTTGAAAGCGGCACACACCGGTGAGCGCAGCGCTCCAAACGCACTGAGCAAACAGCACTGTGCGGCGCGATGAATACGAAACTACGGTGGGACAGGGCGTCATCATGGTGGTTCCTCTTTTCACTGCCGCTATTTTATCGTGGCACCGCCGCCTGAAAGAAACCGACTTGCCTTCTGAGCTGGAAACATCTGGAAAGTTATGGTTGATTCTGGGCCGTTTCACACCTTCTACACGGTTTACTTAAACAGCTTTGAGCGCGATTACCTCAACAGTAAAACAACGACAGGAGGAGGAATTTGCTCCATCTTTGGGTGTTCCTTCCTCATGGGTACGTGATTATGCATTTCGAAACCACAGAAACAAACATATGTTGTGAGCCAATAAACATGTGGCCACAGCCATGGTGTGGCGGATGGGGTGCTGGGAAGGGCATAAAACATCCGAGGGCGACCGCCCGGGATGCCTCATTCCCGAACTGGGGGCGAACCGGCACCGGCCCCAAAACACCTAAACTAAAATGTTTGTGACCAGCCATCACCGGCAGGCAATTCCGGAAGAACAGGGCGCACCTGCGGATCCCACTCTAATCGCTGCGGCGGGGATCTTAACGGAACAGATACGGTCCCAGTGAACCGGACGGTTAAGCCCGATACAGCTGTTAATAAGCGACTGATACTCTGAACGCGCCTCGCTTTCTCTCCGGGGCAAAAAAAGGGCAAAAAGCCCTGGCCAGGAAGTCCGGTGCGTTCGCTGTGTTAGTAAGCGGGTGGTACCCATGGGTGTTCACCCGCCTCACAGGGTGGCGCAAGCGTCCTTGCGCCCGTTTGTCCATTTCGGCTTGGGTACCGATGGAGGTACCACCAGACGAAATAGGGCGCTTGCCCATGTCGAAACATCTACCGGGTGAGCACGTTCGAAGCCGCAGGCAACGACGTGAGCGCATCACCTCAATTCTAAACAAGCTGTCGTATTGGAAGAAGGAAGCGGAACCCCTTCAAGCGTCTATCGATAACCGCAGGCCAGTCCTCACGGCGATAACAGATTCGTCTTCTACGATGGCCTCCATTCGCAAACGGTCTGCCGCACACCACGGGCACCTGCTCACCGGTTACGCAAAGACCTTGTAGCGTTACCGACCAGCGCGGGCATAAAGTGGAACGCCGCTTCGGCTGGATTGCTCCTTGGTCCCCACTGCCGAGCTTGACGTAGCGAAACAGCTCAGCATGACCGATAAACAAAATCCTAGAGATGGTCGATAATTTCAACGATGCCGCGCTCTCAAATGCTCAAATACACCAACGAATAGAATTAATGCAGCTGACCAGGCGTGCCCGTTAGGTGGACTTCGAGAACAACTATAAGACCCTCAACGTGAGTACGCCAGATCCACGTGATCTGGGCGTTCCAAGCGTCTCTCCGATAAAAGAGACTCACGTACCGAGGTTCGTGTTCTGCCGTACTGGAAAGACTGAAACACGTTATCCAGTCCGGGCTGCGGATGACGACGTCTACCAGGATCGCCAGGATCAGACCGTCACAGTAGCTTTACCCTCACCGCTGACGACTCGCTTTCACCGCCAATAAAAAACGTTGTCGCTGAACTGGCTGGCGTTAAGAGCGCTGCCTGGACCACCACCCTGGACCTTACCCACCAACCAGGCGCTCGCCGTCGGACCCGACATTGAATGCGTACGTAGTTCCGGTGCCGGGGAGCTCGGCGGGCGGCGCCACGATCGCCGCTGGTCTGTTTGGAACCGCCGAAGACCTTGAGTATGCGGGAGAGCCCCGCCGAGGATGCGGCAGCTACCGTCTGCTTGCCTTTGTCCCAGCTCCGGTGTGCTACACCCACTAATGGGACTATTTCGCCGTGCGAAATGGGGCACCAGGAACCTCCCTAGCAGATTCTCATTGCCAGTGCGGCGGAAATTACTGACGGTACCGGTATCTACGTTCATCAGGCACCGCCCTATGGTGAAGACGACCGGGGATTTGTGAATCCTACGATATTCATGGTGCTTTTCCGGTAGATAGAGCGCAGGTTCCTCTATTCGGACAGCCCTGGCCCTTCGGGGTCACCCGCGCTGCGGGTATCGCCAGGTTCAGGTTTTCGGTGAACCACCGTATTCATCTGCCAGAGCGGATGGTGCGCTCATCGGAGAAATCCTAGTGCACTCCTACCCACACTGCTGGCGCTGCCGTAATCCTCTTATTTACCGCGCCATTACCTCTTGGTATGTGAAGGTGACCGAGTTCAAAGACCGCATGTCTGAGCTGAACGAGCAGATCAACTGGATTCCTGAAAATGTCAAGTACGGGCAGTTCGGTAAGTGGGTTGAAACGCTCGCGACTGGTCAATTCGCGTAACCGTTTAAGTTTTCTCCTATTCCCGTTTGGGTTTCGGACAGTCGAGTATCCTCGTGCGATGTTTTACGGATCTTGAAGAACTCCGGCTGACTTTGGTCGCCTGCCGCGCCCTGAACAGGAGGGGCAGCCAGATCTGCACCGTCCCTATATTGATGAGCTGACGCGTCCAAACCCTGATGATCCAACGGTTAAGTCTACGATGCGTCGCGTCGAAGACGTGCTGGACGTATGGTTTGACTCCGGGTCGATGCCGTATGCGCAGGTTCTATCCTTCGAGAATAAGGGACTGGTTCGAGAACTCATTATCCGGCTTAGTTTCATCGGGTGATATGGTCAGACCCGCGGTTGGTTCCACTGCATGTTTAGCGACCGCACTCTTCCAGCCGTCCTGCCTTCAAAGATATTTGTCCAGCCACGGCATCGTGCGGTTCTGACGGGCGAAAATGTCAAAGTCGCTGCGCTTACCGGATGTCTCTGAAGTTTCTTGACCGCGACTGGCTCGGATGCTATGCGCTGGTTCTCATGTCATCGCGATTCTGCTGGTGGCAACCTGATTGTGACCGAGCAGAGTTCGTGAGGGGTGCGGCAGGTGATGCTTCCGCTGTGGAACGTCTATCACTTCTTCGCTCTCTGTGCGAATGCGCCAGCAAAGGCGCGGATGATATGCAGCACAGGTGGTACGATTCGCAGCATCATGATGGACCGCTTTATGGGTAAACCCGGGCTGGTGCAGCAGGTTACCGCGGACATGGACTCTTGCGATATCTGGGTGCTTACTGCGAGCATCTGCGTCTTTATGCTGCGTTAACGCAACGCTGGTATATTAGCACTCACGTGAACGGTTTCTTTGACGGGCCGATGCCGATACCTGTATGGCGGTGACGGTATCAAGGTGGCGGCGTCACTTCTGCGCTCACGACCGAAATCTACCGTGGTCTGACCGGTGAGCATTCGGTGCATCTTGCCGACTGGCCTGCCGCTGAAGACTTTGCTGATGAGATCTGAGCTGCTTTCGCTCGCGGAAACCGTGGAAAACTGCTGCTATGCTCTACAGGTCTTCTCTGCGCGGAGATCCGTCATCCGTCAGCCTCTGCAAACGCTCACGGCGGCCATTGCCAACGAGCAGTTCTGCTGTTGGAACCGCATTCGGCGCTAAGGCGCCTGATTGCTTCGCCAAGATTATGAAGGACAAACTGAACCTGCGTGAGGTTATCTCGTGAATACAGGACGCTTAACCGCCGACTTCGGTATCACGCGGTTGAAGGTGAATGCCCGTTACCGCAGGTCCCGCCTTGGCAAACAGGTTCAGACCAGCTATTAAAGAGCATCGAAAATCAGCGATTGGTAATCGCCGATGACGCCTGTGACCGTTACTTGCTTTCGACACTATCGACGGTGGAAGCGCATTGGTTGACGGCGAATATGAGCTGGTAACCGTGGTAGCGTCTCAGTTGACTGTTTTCGGGCGTGGCAACATGTGCTGCCCGGCGGTTTCCTGATGCTGGTCGAATTAACCGATGAACATGTGAAGAGTGTGCCCGCGATACTATTCAGCGCTATTCAACCAGGCCAGTAAAGATGCCGGACTGAATGTCTGACCGCGTGTACTGGTGATGCGCGAGGCACACGCAGGCTGCGCACCCGGGAACTGGTCTGGCGAGACCTGGCGGTTTCCTATGGACCTCACGGAGGTGAGCTAACCATTACAGTCCTGAAGCAGCATAGAATAGAGCAATGGCCTCGCCGCTAACACACTGCATACCGTACGGGTGGCTGCAAAATATATAATATCTGTACATAAGGCGGAATCCTGGTAGGTACTGGCCGCACAACGATACCGGCCAGAAGAACACCTGAGCAAGATAAAACTGCCAGCAGTCGGACCCCGAAGAAGTTGGGCATCTACCACGGTGGTGCTTGGCACGCCCGAAAATAAAGATGCTCCCCGGCTGGATGCGGTTCGTCGAATATTCAGAATCCCTCGGGATGTGCCCAGCGCTACCCGGTCATCCACATCACCGGAACTAACGGCAAAACCGGTACCGCCCGCATGATTAGATCGCTTTGTTGGCTCATGATCTGCGCACCGGGCGTTTACGAGCCCGCATCTCGAAAGTGTTACAGGCGCATCAGCATTAACGGTGAACCGGTGCCCGATGCACGTTCGTGCGCGTTTGGGATGAAATTTTGCCATACCTCACTCTTGTGGACGAAGAATTTTGCCACGCAGGAACCAAAACACGTTCTTGAGTCCCATCACCCGTGCTTGCTTTCGCTATTTTTGCCGATGAGCCCCGTGGTTGTGGTGATTCTCAGAAGTCGGGATCGGCGGTTCGTGGGATTCTGCAGATAGCAGCCGACGGTATTGTCTCCGTCGTGGCGCCCGTTGGCGCGATCATACCGATAATAACAGGGGATCTCCTGGCCGAGATTGCAACGGAAAAAGCCGGGATTATGGAAACCCGACGGATACCCTTGTTTCTGCGGCTGCCAAGACCCTGGTAGCGACCGCGCTTGCGGTACTTATCATCGGCAAACGCCAAATGCGCCTTCGGTGTTGAATTTAACGCGGTGTGGATGCCCGCATCGATCCGGCGGGCGGCTGACTCTCCGGTTTAGCAGAATACCCGAGATTGAGCTCCCCCTACACGGTGGCACCAGGGCAGAACGCATCACCAGCTCTTGCCACCAGTCGAGGCATTTTCGGTGGGGATCGTGCCCTTGCACGAGACAATAGCCCTCGCCGGATTTGTGGGTACGTTCACCAGGGCGACGAGATGATGATTCGCAGGCCTTTGGTGGTGCCAGCGCCGCTCATAACCCGCATGGGGTGCGCGCCACATCTACGGCTTTCGAAAAGGGCATTTGGAGCATCCCATGTGCATACGGTGTTGGTATTCTGGGCGAAAAAGACGCTCTCGGTATTTTTGAAGTGCTTCGTGAAGAATACATGAACTCAGCCATTCCACATTCCGTTTCATATCACCCATATAGGCTTGAGCCATGCCCGGAAGAACTTCAAGAGATCGCCCGCAACGCCGGGTTCGACGAAGACATTATTACGGTATGTGACCCATGGATGAGGCGCTTGCCACCACTATGGAAAACGCCCTCTTTGACGAGTCCGCTGGTGTGCTGGTCACAGGATCGGTCACGGTCATTGGTGAGGCTGCGTACCCTGCTGGCACAGCCGAGAGCCCGGCTGGCCCGCCTGAAGGACGATGGTGATATGACTTATCTGGCCGCCACGCAGACGGTGAGGCTGTTGGATAACATTTGGCGGAGCTGGCCCACGATGAACCTGAAAGTGACGAAACACAGTAGCGACACCCTCCACACAGACCCCAGTTTGAACAGGAGGCTGTGGCTGAAGAACAATCCGAGAAAACGGTTCCTGACTCGCGCCCAGCGTGACTGGAAGCCGAGGGATGAAGAAAAAATCGTTCAGTGAAGTCATGTTGCCTCAACAATTCTAGTACCAGGCTTTTGTGGCCTTCTTCAGCACCCTAGCGGTATTCGGGCATCATTTCAACCCCGTTGAGATAAAAATCCTCATCTGGGCTGTGGGGCTGACGGTCACATGATTATCGTACTGCTGCCCTTAGCTGAAATCCTCCTGAGGACTACCATGAATTCTGCGTTACTCAAATGGCTCTACTTGCGCTGTCGGCATTGACTCTGCCGCTTACCTTATCGTGGCCGGTTTTTGTAAGGTGCTTCAGTGGTATAGCCTGCGGGCGGGCACAGTTGAATGCTGAAAAATAAGGCACATGAGGCCCGACAAGCAGAATGGGAACCAGCATCACCAGCGCGACCTATGAGGATGCTGCTTCCACCCACTCGGGGTGTGCACGCGAAAAAGGGATGGTGGTACATCCTGCTATATCCACACAGGTCTGGGCTTATTGGGGAAGAAAATATGAGTTCGAGAATAGCTAAATAGGCTTTGACGCTGCATGCGTCGAATCCGACTGTATTCCATATCAACCAGGAGAAGCATATGAGCGTTGAACACACAGGGCGCAGAGAGCTGGCGAGGACACGTCCATCCAGGATCGGCAGATGATCTGAGCCACAATCCTCTGAACGCTCACGCACCGTATGGCTGATGGTAACAGCTACATTGCGCTCGCCTCATCAACTATGTTGGTGCGCAGGCGCCTACAGATTTTGCACAGTGATGCAGGTCACAGCTCGCTGTGCGATATTAATAACTCTCCTTAACTGCGGTACCGTGATGCGCACCCCGCAGGCGGAACTTTCAGCCTGGCCCGTTCATTGAATGGTTGCTTTCCCCATCCTCATGACTATTGCGATGAGTGACTTTAGCCGCGCGCGGTATATGGTTCTGGTTGGCAACCAATGCAGGCCTGGGGCTGCAGTAGTCTTTATTAACTGTGCCGTAGCTCTGGTTTGAAACAACGTTCGTGATAATGCTCTCTGCCTGTTCTGCGCGATCATTATGGGTGATGAAGGCGATCATCATGTTCGTGAGAGGTGACGATTCGAGAGAAATATCGTCGAGGAGTTATCCGCTTCCAGAACAAGTGACGGCAGAGCGCAACGAGGTGGACCTGGTTTAGTATTTTGCTTCTGGTCTGCGATATTCCGGGATTATTATTATCGGTTCTTCCAACGTGTTCATGGGCATGATGTAGCCGAAACTACTGGGTGTTCCAAGCACCCACTATGGGGCTTCGGGGTCTGCAGAAACAACAATATTTCTGAGACCCCCAAGCTTTTATGATGGTTTTACGTCAGCCAAACAATTTCACGTTCGGCTGAGGCAGAGATCAGGCGTGCACAGGTTCTTCTGCACGGAATCGCTGATCACGCCTAAGTCTCCGCGAATGGTGCCCGGTGCTGCTAGGGTCGGGTCTGAGGTACCGAGCATGGAGCGCACCTCAATGACGCGCTCTCCCGAGAACAGCAGCAACCACGGGGCCGAAACCATAAAATCCACGAGGGCTGGTAGAAGCTTGCCTTCATGCTCTGCGTAGTGCTGGGCCAGGATCTTTGAGTGAAGCTGAAGCATTTTCCAGCTTCTCCATCGTGTGCTTTGATTCAAAGCGGCTCAAAGGTGGCCGATCGGCCCGTTCAACACCATCCCGGAGGCTTCACAAGGATGAAGGTACGCTCGCTCATGATTTGCTCCTTCACAGGTGTGGTGGTGGTGTTCACCATCACATAGGGTATGCAGCTGTGGCCGAGTTCCGTGATGCGCTGCGTTGCGGCTGGCTGTTGCTGCGCGGCGGTGCGTATAATGGGGTGGCTGGAGAGACCGTATCTCTCTCGGGGAGATATCCTGCTGAAGCACTCGGCACCACTGAAAAGATGCTGACATCGGCCGTTGTATTTTTGACCAGCGCGCTGTTTTTGCTGACAGCCGGTCATTTCTCTCTCCTGTGTGTAATAGCGATCGATGCGTTTGTTTTATAGTGGGTATCCGACTCGCTGGGTCTGGTCCCGGAATATTTGTAACTGACCGGGCCAGCTGTAACGAACACGTGAAACACGTGATGCCGAACTGGGCCTGGGTGGTATGCGGCCCAAATGGCTAAAATACCACCACCATGGCAGTGGAGGAGCAGCGTGGTGTGCATCACGCACGCTTTTCTAATGTTGACCGCGATGAGCATCGGTGTGTTTATCAAAATATGGCCGGGTGAGGAGGCGTGAGATGTGAGGAATAGCAGAGGTGCGCCTTTTTGACCCGCATGCAAGCGCATCGCAGCCGGTGATCACTCGTCCGAATGCCTTGCCAAACCGCAGAACGTTTGCGCGGCGAGATACGAGTCCGGCGTTGATGGAAGTCCGCAGAGCTCGACCGATCAATCGGCCCACTGGTGCGAAAGGTGTTGCTGCTGAATGCGAAAAGGACATCCCGTCGCTCGCCTCCGCGGTAGTTGCACGCAGATTGTGCGCGCCGGGAAGCTGAGCTGTGAATAGAGGTGAGATAGGCTTATGCGCGTGCGCGCAACGGGTGCTAGTGCGTCAAAGATGCGGCTTGGGGGCACGACGAGAAGGAAATATGGCTGAAGAGATGGGGCGCCAAATGAATCCGGCCTGAGATGTAAGATTGTTTGGCCGACATCGCATCACTTGCGAGGTGAGAAGAATGTCTCTGATGAGACAGTGCGTGCCTGAGTGAGAAAGTGCCGGGGGAGCGGATGAGGCCGATCGGGCCGAGAAAAACAGGGGCGCGGTTCCTCCAGGTACGCGTTTCTCGCCGTTCCAGGAAAGCTGAATCTGGGTCTAGGATTCGGAGGAGCTGAGCCCTGAACGTGCGGTTGCTGAGAGCCTGGGTGATCCTACGCAGGAATTTAAAGGCGAAACGCATGCACCCGCCCAATCTGCGCGAACCAGCTTCGGGGATGAGGTCGCGAAGCACTATCGATAGAATTTTGAAGGCGCTGATGATGCCATGTGCGCTCGAGATCCTCTTTCAGGATGAGCGCGGCAGCAACAACATGACCGCCGTTTTGCCGAATACAGAGCGGGTAACTAGTAGAACACCTCCGCCGCAGAACCTGCGGGAGCTACTGAGTCTGACTGAGAGCCCAGCTCAGAAAGATTCACCTGTCACAGCCAGTTTCAGGCGGCGCTCAGGCGGGCACATCAGTTGCCACCGCTGGGTACCGCCGAAAGAACCTGCAAGTTTCTGAACCAGAGACAGAGCATTGTAGCCCTGCCGGTAGATACGGAGGATGGTGAGGAAAAGTCCGGTTCTGAAGAATCGAAAGCTCTGCGTGATGTGCAGCAGCAGGCTTGCACGAGATGCGCGCCTCGATGTTTAACGCTGGGCTATGCCACTGTTTTCATACTCGTTGCTGAGCTAGCAGCGGCAACTCTTGAGTATGAGCAGCAGCGTACGGCACGCAGCCGAGGCCGAGCGTGCGGCACGGATGGCTCGTCGCCTTGAGGAGGTTGCTGCTGAGGCTGAGGTCTGACCAGTCACCGCCGTCGCCGTCGTCGTCGCGGTACCGAGAGTATGATGAGATTGAGGGCGGTGCAGTGACGAGCGATGAGGTGGGGACCGTCACGAAGGGTGCGTGCGCCGCGTCTGCCGGATTCTCACACTTCAAACACTGTTACTGGTGTGCGGTTCAGCCGCCTTGAAGCTAAACGTGCCCTGCACGTCGCGAGTCCCGGTCGATGGGACGCCGCCGTCACATTGTGACTGAGGCGGAGTTTTCGGCGCCCGCCGCGAGTCTGTGGACCGGCAGATGCTGGCAGTGCGGCAGAAGGACGACCGTATCCAGATCGCTGTGCTTGAGGATTAGTGCTCGCCGGAACGCGTTTTGTGTCGAAGACGCGGCCAGGATTCGCTGATCGGTAACGTGTGTGCCTGGAAGGTTCGAACGTGCTGCCGTCAATGGGCGGCGTTCGCTCGATATTGGGCGTGGCCGGGATAGCATGCTGCTGTGCCGGTGAGGTGAACTGGGATGTGAGCGGTCTTGAGAGTGCTCCCCGCCAAGATTGAGAACATCGCAAAACCTCGGTGAGTTCGGTGCTGGTGCAGGTCACTAAAGACGATTGGGCAGAAAGGCGCCCGCCCGACGAGCTGAGTCAGATATGTCTTTGCCGGGGCGTTTTGAGTGTATACGTGCCGGGCGGCTCAGACCAGTATTCCGCATAAGCTTCCCGATGCAGGCAGCGTGCTGCGCTTGAAGAAGATTTTGAAGGATAAGCTGCCTGATGGGGCGGGCGTGATTGTGCGTACTACCGCCGCTGAGGGTGCTTCTGAGAGGTGACATTTCGACAGTAACCATCTGCGTGCGCGGTGGGAGAGATCCGGCAGCAGGCTAACTCCGTAAAGTGCTACGCCCCAGAGATGCTAGTATCGGGCGCTGACCTGATGGTTAAAACGAAAGTGCGTGATGTGTTCAGTGAGGATTTCACCGCCATGCGGGTGCAGGGTGCTGACGGCAGGATTCGATTGAAGCGTACGTGACCTATGATGGCAGAGTTTGATGGGACGGCTGCCGCGAAAGTGGGAAGGGAAGACGACCTTTTCGACCACTACCGCGTGAATGACAGCTATCGAAGGCCCTGGACCGCAGGTGTATCTGCCCTCGCGGTTCGCTGGTGATCGACCGCACCGAGGCTATGACCCGTGGTGGATGCTGAACACCGGTAAGTTCACTGGTAGCGGCGGCAACGCCAGGGAGACCATCACCAAGAATAACTTGGAGGCGGCTGGGGAAGATCGATGCGTCAGCTTCGCCTGCGTGATATCGGCTGGCACATTATTGTGATCGACTTTATCGATATGGTGCTCGAAAAGATCGAACCGTGACCTCGTGCTGCGCCCGCCTGAGTGCTTGAGGGCTTGCGACCGACACCTTTTCAACGCGCAGGTTGCTGAAGTGACCTCTTTCTGGGTCTGGTGCAGATGACCCGTAAACGCCTGGGTACGGCCTGCTTGAGAATGTTCTCACAGCGGTGCGAGGTCGTGCGGTGGTGCGGACTGTCGTGCACGACCAGCCCGCAGCCTGGCGGCCGCTCGGGCGGCGCCTCAGATTTTATTCTACCGCCAGAGCGCACCAGACCGCGACGTTCCACGATGCTGCGGCTAGCCTACGTGTTGATTCGGTGGATGCCGGAAGAGGAAGAAGAAGGGCGGAGCTTGCGCGGCTATGGCCTCATAGCGCGGCAGCGGCACATCAGCAGCCTGGTGAGGCTGAGGGGCAGCAGCCAGAAGCGTAAGCGTCGTAAACGCTCACGCCGCACTGAGGGTGCTGAGGGCAAGAATGCTCAAGAACGCGCTCAGGGGACGGCAGCTGCTGGTGAGCGAGGCTCATGAGTGTGTGGCTCAGGCTGGGGCGAAGATCGCTAAGATTGACGGCGATTCGCACTGGAGCGGCGAGCGGGGCGCGTTTACAGCGCAGGATTTCGCGGACTCGTGCAGCCCTGCTGGATTCCGTTACGCGTAGCTCTGCGGTATGGGGCGATTAGGGCGGGCGAGGCGCAGGCTCGTGCGTCGCGAGAGAGCGAGGCCGTATCGCGCGCACGGGCGGCAGCGTTTCCGGTCGAAACGGGTTGAGGATGAGGCGGAGGCCCAGAAAACCCGCGATGACGTGCGGGTGGAGGACGTTCATGAGGTCCCCAAGAAGAGCCGCCGTTCGCGCCCGCGTCGCCTCAACTGATGGGGCGGCTGCAGGAGTGGCCAAACCGCCGTTTCCGGGTGTGGTGGGTCGTACGCCCGCCGCGCTGATGCGGGTGCGCCGCGTGTTTCAGGTGTCATCCGCGTGGGTGGTTCTGCCGCTCGGGTCACTGAGGCTGAGCCGGTGAAAGCAGCGTCTGCGGCTGCTGCTGAACCAGCAGCCGCGCCGCGTAGCGTCGTTCTCGTCGTGCGGCGTCTTCCGGCGGGTGCACAGATCGAAGGTTGTGACGGTGGATGCCGCCGGGGTCATCATGGTTCCGGTGGTGGCCCCGGCCTCTGTGGCGGACGCGAAACGCGTCGAGATCCGAAACGACCCTTTTCGGCATCGGTGTCTCCATGCCGATGTCAGACGAGGCTGGCAAAGAATAGGGCCTAAGATCTGCTCGTATCGGAAATAACAATAACGCCGGTACCACAAGTCCGAAGGTGACTGCGGTGCTGGCGTTTGTTATTACTGCCCAAAGGGTTGGATTGCGCTAGACCCGCGCCTACGGTAGCATGTAACGATTGGTATTTATCTCGGTGAAAGCCCTATCGACGCAGGGTCAGCAGGAGATACCACTGCTGGAAGCCCTTGTGACAGCGTTTTCTGGAAGACACCACCGGCGAGACCGAGGCGTGTGTACCCAACTGGGCAATCCACGAGGGACACGGGCCGCATCCACACCGGATCATACCAGGATACCTGTGGGCGCACAGCAGTAAAGCGCGAGGCTGTTTGCACGTGTGAGAGATACGCAGAAACAAGATGTCGAGAAAGAAGTGGAGTCCCAAAGTGGCATGTACGCGGTGATTGTACGCGCTGGCGGCCTGCCAGGAGAAGGTCTCCGTCGGAGACAAAATGGTACCCTTGACCGTGTTGCAGGTGAACCCGAAAGTGGCACCACTCCAGGCTGCCCGTACCGCTGCTCGTTGACGACGACAACAAGATCACCGCTGACGCAAAGATCCCTGGCTTCCCGCCAAGGTAGCTGCTGAAAGATTGAAGACCTGCGCGGTCCGAAGATCGTTGATATTCGGAAGTACAAGAACAAGACCGGTTACAAGAAGCGTCAGGGCTTCCGCTGCTGAGCCCAGCCGCATTGAGATCACCGCAATCAACGCGTAATCTTAACCACCGGATATAAACCATGGGTAAGACACGAATGGCACAGAAGGGCGCAAGCTCCACCCGCAACGGTCGTGACTCAGACGCAGTACACTCGGTGTTAAACGCTTCGGCGGTCGGACCGTCAACTGCGAAGCGGGATCCTTGTTCGTCAGCGCAGCACCCGCCCAGCCTGAACGTTGGCCGCGGTGGCGACGACCTACCCTGTTCGCTCTGGCAGCAGGCACCGTCGAGTTCGGTACCGCAAGAGACGCAAGATCGTTAACATCCTGGCAGCCGCCGGGTAAGACTCGCGCCAGTCAGGCAGAAGGTAGGCTGCACGTACCCCTCTTTCAGCTGTCTTTCATTTACCGGTAGCCACCGCCAACAGTAACGGCGGTGCCTGCGCGCTCATAGTGGCACGCTAACATCACACGTGAAAATGTAGAGAGAACACCCGTGGCAGAATTCGTGGACCGCGTGGTCCTGCATGTATCCGGCGGTCGCGGCGGCAACGGTTGTGTTTCCGTGCGCCGTGAAAAATTAGGCCGCTCGGCGGACCCAGCAGCGACCAACGGCGGCAATGGTGGGGACGTGATTTTGCGTGTCGATAACCAGACCACCACGCTATTGGAATACCACCAGCAGCACCAGCACGCCCCCTAATGGAGATATTGGCCGCGGCATATGCACCACGGCTACAACGGCGAAAACCCTCTAGCTTACCGTACCTCAGGGAACCGTCGTCCAAAAGACCGTGACGGTAACGTGCTTGCCGACCTGCTGCATGTAGGCGATGAATATGCACTGCCGCACGGGGCGGTCAGGGCGGCCTCGGAAACGCCGCGCTGGCATCAGCCAAGCGTAAAGCTCGGTTTCGCACTCGCTGGTATTCCGGGGAGGAAACTGACATTGTTCTGAGAGCTTAAGTCTATTGCTGATATTGCGCTTGTTGGATACCCCTCAGCCGGTAAATCGTCGCTGATTGCTGCTATCTCTGCGGCTCGGCCTAAAATCGCTGACTATCCTTTTACCACTCTTATCCCAAACTTGGGTGTTGTGCAGGCAGGTGATGTTCGGTACACCGTTGCGGATGTTCCCGGTCTGATTGAAGGCGCCTCCGAGTAAGGGTTGGGTCACCGTTTCTTACGCCATGTTGAGCGCTCCTCTGCGCTGGTGCACGTCATTGATTGTGCCACCCTGGAGCCTGGCCGAGACCCCATGAGGCGATTTTTGAGGGTTATTCGCGAGAGCTCGAAACTATGAGGTGGACCCCACTGCTGGCGTGACCGTGCCGCTCAACGAGCGCCCCAGATCGATCGTTCTCAACAAAATTGATGTACCCAGGCACGTGAACTTGCTGATTTCGTGCGACCCGATTTTTGAGAAAGATGGGGTATCGGGTGTTTGAGATATCAACGGCCTCCATGAAGCTTTAGAAACCGCTTATTTTTCGCGATGAGCTAGCCTTGTTGAAGACCGCCAGAAACGTGCCAGTGAAAATGATAAACCTGTGGCTGATGCCCCGTTGTGCGGCCCAAAGGTTTCCGTTCTAAGAAGAAACAAGAGTTTCATTATTCGCCGTGAGGAGCGCAATCTTGAGCCGCTCTTTAGGGTTATTGGTGAGAAACCGGAACGTTGGATTCAGCAGACTGACTTCAATAACGACGAAGCTGTTGGGTACCTGGCGGATCGCCTGGCAAAGCTAGGTGTTGAGGATGAGCTTTTTCAAATCTGGCGCTCGTGCCGGGGATGCTGTAGTTATTGGTGAGGACGATAACTCTGTGGTCTTCGACTGGGAGCCCACAATGGTCGGCGGCGCTGAGCTTCTGTCTTCTCCGCGCGGTACCGATACTCGCCTTGAAGAGATTATTCGTCCCACCCGCGCGCAGAAACGTGAGGAATATAAGGAACGCATGGATGCGAAAGCTGAGGCCCGTGCAGAGCTTGAGCAGGAACGTGTCGCGGGCGTGTGGACCGAGTCTGTGGAATACCGTAAAAAGTTGAAGGAGAAGCGCCCCACTGAGGGAATCGACATGCCCGATGCTGAGTAACCCAATGTAAGCTCGCGGTGTATTAGCTGCCACACAATAGCTGTGTTCGCTAGGGGCATACATGCTACCTCTTGACACATATCTATGTGAGGTTCACATCAGAAAAAGCCTGCTAGCGCCCCTCGAATAGGCTACGGCGCTCACATCAAGGGCTAATAACGGAGATGGGTATACAAAAACGTGGTTAATGCACATCCAATACTGTGCAGTCAATACCCGTGATTTACCCGATTTTCGCCGCAACACGGTAGCATAGAAACATATGAGGATTTTTACCTAAGTTGAAAGGACATCACATACGTGAGTACCGCTATTCTTGCACACGGCGCTGGTGCTGAGCATGCAGACGGTATGTTGCTGGGCCTGCCCACCTACATGTATGGTGTGATCGCCGCCGTGGTCTTTGCTGTTCTTCTATTGATAACCCTGTCATACAGCGGCCGTGGCATTGTTCGTCCTGACCACACACCTGAAGCTTTTGATGATGAAGAGGCTAAGCTGCTCAAGGAATACAACTCGAGGCACGGTCAGTAACCGGAAGATTATATAGACTGTGACACCTCAGCCTTCTCGAATTAATATCGAATCGATTCAGCCGCGAACTTCTGGCCGCACTCGGCTGGGGGTTATGGGTGGACGTTTGACCCCATCCACCATGGCCGCCCAGTGGCGGCTGGCGAGTTGCCGCTGTGTTCGACCTTGACGAGTGGTGTTCGTGCCCACAGGGCAGCCTTGGCAGAAAACAGGGCAGCGGCGGGTCAGCGATCCTGAGCACAGGTACCTCATGACTGTGATTGCCACCGCCTCAAACCCACGGTTCACGGTCAGCCGTATAGATATAGATCGTGGCAGGTGCAGCTACGCTTTTGATACCCTTAATGAATTACGCCAGTTACGACCCGATGCTGATTTATTCTTCATCACTGGCGCGGACGCGATTAGCCAGATGATGACATGCGCACAACGCGCATAAGCTGTGGGACCTAGCAAGCTTTTAGTGGGGTCACACGCCCCGAGCCCGCGAGCTTGACCGCCGGTCGGGGAGGGTAGACAGATCACTACACGAGATTCCTGCGATGGCGATTTCATCGACAGATATTCGCCGCCGTGCGTCTGGCGGAGCACCTATCTGGTATTTGCGCCGGATGGGGTGGTACAGTAGCATCATCAAGTATGGGCTGTACTCGCTGACGATTCGACGTCAACCTATGATGCGGGTTTGCCGCGTGGGAAGCCGTGAGGATCAGCGCCGGGGCGCGTTGAGACCAATGTTTATGTAACGGAAGAAGGGTTAGAATGACTGAATCTCAGGAAGGCACTAATAAGCCTTTACGCAGAAGAGAAGCCTCACCTCGCATGAGACCTATGTTACTGAAGACGGATCGAGGTTCCTCCACCCACGAAAGATGATGGGTCCACGTCGTCTGGCTCGTTACCGTGAAGAGGCAGCAGAGTATATTCGTGCTATGGGTCGCGGTAAACTTCCGAGCCTGTGGATCATATGGGTCCCCGTGGTGAATAATCTGATGGTCGACCCCCGTGTGCTCTCAATTCAGCGTCGTTTCGCCGCTCTTGCCGCGCAGGGTGCTATTGATATGAGCGCCAACGAGCGAGGATAAGCTGAACGAGCCTGAGCCGCTGACCAGCAGCCTGAACGCTATTAAACCGAACCAGCAACAGCAGAAGAGTACAAGCAGGACCCCTCAGGTTTGAGCGCCTTGAACATTCGCTGACCTCTTCCTTTACTGCTCCCGCACCTGAAACAAGCTCGTTACCGATGCATGATTATTTGGTGCGTGATGAGCCGAGTGGAATCTGATGCGGACGCTGGAACAGCCTCTGGCGCTGCGCAGAAGGAAAAAGCTAAGATCGGTTCGGCCGTTGGGGCTTCAAAGCGGCAAGCACCCCTGAACCCTAATAACCCCTGGGACACCGTCAAATCCTCTAACCCTGGTGCGGGTACCGCAATTTTGGTTCCCGATCTGGAGGAGCGCGGTATTAGCTTGACGTCGATCTCTTCTGCCTCAAAATCCGCGAAGAGTGCCGCTGCCCTCGGGGACACGGAAGACCAGTTCTTCTACCGTCTCAAGTGCTGCATCGGTAGCTGCTGATACAGGCTGCTCCGCCGCTACGCCAGAGGCGGGCGGCACCGGTCTTACCGCGGCAGATGTTGCTGGTGATGGTCGCAAGAGCGGCGCCTCCAATACTGCTGAGGCAGTATCGACGGCTGATAAGCCGAGCATGACCGTTGGGCAGAGTTCCTTCGTGCAGGCTAAACAGTCCGATATTAATATCACCAAGTCCGAGCCTTCCGCCCCTGCCGCATCAGCGACAGCAGATGTCGCAACAGGCAAAAGCCCACAGAAGCTGCCAGCACCTGTCTCTGCTGTTGATGCACAAGGGCTGGACCTGTCGGTGCTAGCAAGAAGAAGGGTACGGCCGCCGAGAAACAAACCGCCCCGGACGCATCGTACACGCAGCAGACAGCAGGGGAACCAGACGCCCGGTCAGCCAGCGCATCTTTTGCCCGTATGCAGATAGCACCGCCGACGACCCGACAGTAGCTCTTGACCCTGACACAGGTAGCTGGTGCGCCGCATTGTGGAGACGGCCAAGATCCTGAAGAGCAGCCGAGCCTACCGTTCAATAACTTTGCCAAATCGGGTTACTCTGCTGCGAATACCATGGCCCAGGACGCTGCTGGACTATGAAGACGAGTATGAGGATGATCTGGACGTTCCCGTAAGCGGAGTCCTTTGAGCCTGATCCTGCTGGTCTTGTGTATCGCGGTGATCCTCATCGGCCTGTTTATAGTGCTCAGCCAGAAGTAACATGTGCCCCTTTCTGGGGGTCTCGCCGGAGACAGCAGGATATGAAAGAAACTATGACCGCAGCACCCCGCTCGATTGAGGCACTGCGTATTGCCGCCCGGTGGCGGAAGAAAAACAGGGCACAGATCTGTTTGCTGTTGATGCCTCGGACGCTATGGGTCTGATCGACGGGTTCTTGGTGGTTTCAGCTCACGCGAGCGCCTAGTAAACGCTGGCTGATGGGGATTGAGGATGCTCTTCGGGAGCAGGCTGGGATGAAGCCGGTACGCCAGTGAGGACCCGGGCGAGCGGGCGCTGGATCCTCCGCCAGTTTTCGGCGACATTTGTGATTCCACGTGCGGCGTAGGAAGACCGCGAGTTTTATGCGCTGGATCGTTTATGGTCTCAAAGCTCCCGCACGTTGAGTTGGGTGATTCGAGCTGCAGACACCTGCCTCGATGTGCTGAGTGAGACTGAGGAGGAACGCCGCGCGTATTATCAGCTGATAAGCTAAACTTCGTTCTTCTCACCTTGCGGGCAGTATTCGCGGGTGGTCTTGCGAATACGCCGCAGTGCTGGTTGCAGTCGTACCTCAGGCATGTGTTATTTTTCTTGTTGCCCAAAAGGGTGGCAGAGACTAAATAGGGGGATATGGCGCAGCTGGTAAGCGCACCACCATGGCATGCAGGGGGTCAGAGTTCAGGTCCTTGTCTCCACAAATCATCACCTGGTTTATGTGACGGTGATAGTGCTCTGTTCCTGATCGACAAATACTCAGGAAGCGTGAAGCATTGTGACACTTCCGCCAGCAAAGGCGGAAGCAGACATGATCGTCCTTGAGGTGAGTGAGAGGCGAGCTGGAAAAGACGCCACGCTGCTAACAACTTGTGCGGCACAGGAGAGATCTGAGTGCTAATGGGTGTCGGCGGGTTCAGACGATGCAGGGTATCTGTCTGGCAGAGTGATAGAGCACAAATACTAGAGCATAGGTGTGGTGAGGGTAAATGGCTGATGCAGTTGAACAGGCAGCAAGTACACGCCTGGAGCTTACACAAGAAAAACTACGATCGAGCGATATTATTGATATTCTGCGCGAATCAACTCTGATGAATCTGAACTGGCCGGGGAGAGGTTCACCATGCAGGATCTTCTCAGCACGGCCAATTTGTGCGGTACCTCGTTATGGATGCGCGGCGGGAGGATTATGGTGTGGTTGCCTGCACCTCCCGGGGCAGTGGGTTGGTACCGCGAGGGTTCTCTAGTTTACCTCAGCAGAATCCCTGAGATGTGGTTTTCGCGGCTCCTGGTGTCGTGAGCTGGGCGTGTCCGTGCAGCCTGAGGCGCACGCGGTGTTGGGCGGGACGGAACCTATCTGTGATGTTATAGAAGTTGCTCGTGTGCCGAGGGACCGGGAGGTGTTGGTCTCAGTGTTGGGGCAGGGAATCGCGCGTAAAGCTCTACGAAAAGCTGGGATTCGTTGATGCTGGCGGCGGTAGCACTGGAGCGATGCTTCTGGAGTTCTAGCCGGTACCTTTCGCGCTGGCTAAAGGCGCGCGCCTGGCGACCCTGATGTTACCGATGACTATGTTAGCTGCGTTGGCGGCGCTGGAACGCCCTGATCGACTATGGCCGCTGACGGCACGTTTGGTGCCACGCGAGTGACCAAAGCCGTGCCTGACGCGGCGTTCCTAGCCCATCTGCAAAACTGGGTTTTGTGGTTTCCAGTGCACCTGCAGGGTGCTATCCGCAGCTGGCGGGTGGAACGCATTTTCCCGACATTGCTGGATTGACCGGCGATTTCAAAGAATATGAAAGTGTCGGTGGGGCCGGAGCGGAACGCGAGCACTCGGATGCCGTCTTTCGGGGTTTCTGCAGGCGCTTCGATAAAGGACAGCACAAATGCGCACGGTCGCACCGTACACTGCCATATGGGGCAGCGGCAGAAAAGCCGCAGTCAAGTAATGTTTATGATGGTTCCGGTTTTGCGTTCACGCATGGTGGGCAAAGGTGGCGTGCCATTGACCCTGTTAGCGTGGGGCGGTTGAAGTTGTGCTGCTTGCCAAACGGTGGGATTATCATCAGCATCACAGTGGGTTCGAACCCTGCATTGATGACAAAGCACATCAATCTCTAACCTGGCGCGGTTCGTTTTCTTCCCAGAGCCGCTGGGCTGCATCCGGTTCAGACGGATCAAGTGCAATGACGGTGACTTGAATGCCGTGCTGGCTACGAAGCGTATCAGCGAGTGTTCAGCTTGTCTTCGCTGCGAAACCAGCAAAGCTTTAAAAGGTCGTGTTTTCTGCGGCGTAATGGTGCGCGAATTATTGCCGATACCTGAAGCGCCAGTAATGAGGGTCGCCGCCTGGTACTCCTTATCATCAGTTTTTTGGTTCAGGACAAAAGTTCGTCTGAAACAGACGAAAGGTTTCGGAAGAGCAGGGGAAGGATAGATTAACCGCCTCTGCAGCCTCTATAAACGCATTGTGTTTAAGGCGTGAGCGGCGTCTGAACTTCTCGGTGTCTCGCCAGGCTAAAGCATCGTTGAAGTTTGGGGCCGTCGAAGGAACCAACGAGGATTGCAGCGGCATCATAATGATAATTCTGTGGAATGTTGCTGTACTTGCCGCGTTCAATGTATCCAGCCACCACATCAACCCAGCTTTGAAGAGGGGCTAATGAGGGTCTTCAGGCGGTTCATTAGAGCGCATGGTCGGCGAGACAGACAATGTTCAGTCGGTTTTTCCTGCGACACCGATGTCAAGGAGGTTACTGGGCGCCTCAGTTGCTCTGGCGGGTTATCGTGTTGAGCTAACACTGGATCCCTGTTCAAGCCAGTGCGTCAGCGGTCTTCAATGACGGCGTACGCTTAAATCGCTTTGGAACGGAAATGGAAATAGAGGCTGCCTTTGGTGAGTCGGTGGCCCTGGAATAATGTCGTCTAACCGGGACTTTCCAGAATAGCCGCGTTGTGCAAAGACGGGCGGCAACCAGGATATGTTCAGGTGAGCTGGCCCTTAGACCCGGAATTTGCTGTTTTGTCTGCTGCCATAATGACAATAGAAGCAAACTATTCGGTATGTCCAAGGGTCGGGTGAAGAGCTTTCTTGGCCCCACCACCAGGGACAGAAGAAGACATGGTGTATTCTCACCCGGCAAAGACGCAAACACCGTCTATGCATGGATTCGTGCTGCTGCCTCACGGCTGCAATAGCCACAGCTTTACATATTTGGAGTATTGAAAGCGGAAAAAGCTACGCTTCCAAGAAGCTCGACGTTCGGGCGAATGTTTTGTCATGACAAGGGATGCGTACTCTGCAGTCTGGCTCCCAGACCAACCGCGTGCAGTGACGGCCGCCTATCAGGAGAAACTGTTGCCGATTCCTATGCGCGGCTACCTCGACGCTGTAGCTCGCCGGCGTGGCCTCGCGATCGCCGGGGAACTCGCAAAGCTATATTCCTGAGCTGGCGAGTAAACCCTGATCGACCGAGCATCCTATCGCAATGGTTGACGGGGAGCTTTACGGCGCCGGAGAGCGTCAATGAAGGTATGTTTACTATCCAGTCTGTTCTCGGCCTTTCGTGTATGCACTCGCTCTGGCTGATCGTGGATTTGATAAGGTGCTGGCGAAAGTGGGTGTTGAACCTTCGGGAGAGCCTTTTAACAGAGACATCTCTTGAGGACGAGGTCGGGACGTCCGCTGAACCCATGATTAATGCTGCTATCACCCACCCACTCAGCTGGTGGGGCCAATATAAGCCAGAAGAAGCGGATGGAACGGGTAGTTGAAGGGCTCTCAGCATTTGCCAGGCGCTTCAGATTGATGAGGCGGTGTATTCCTCAGAGATAGAACATGCGCGCCGTAACCTCGCTTCAACCCGCATATGCTCCGTAGCCACGACATCCTCACACGAACCCCGCACCAAAGGTGGTGGAAGGGTACACGCGTCAGTGTTCGCCAGAGTAACCGTAAAGACCACAGCGATGATGGCAGCTACTCTGGCGGGTATAGCGGAGCAACCTCTCACCGGTGAGCGAGCGGTACCTCTAAAACGGTAATGCGTCGGGTGTTGAGCGTAATGTTCACGCGGCATGTACGAAATGCCGCGCGCGACGCTGGGCAACGCGGAAGTGGGTATTCCGCCAAGAGCGGTGTTGAGCGGAGGAATCATTGGTGCTGCTGCCGGGGCAGCTGAGGTGAAAGCAACATTCTCACCCGCGCCTTGATATACATGGCAATAGTGTCCGCGGCGTGTCGCTAGTTTGAGCGGTTTTTCTTCAGACATGGGTATGCATGTGATGAATATTTCCCACCGTTGCGTTCGGCAATACGCGCTAACCACCGCGTGAGGGTTGCGCGAGACAGTTCAGGTTGTTCAGCTTCAGGCAGCGGGATCCGGTTCGCAGGTGCTGGGCGGTGTTATGCGACATGGTGGACACCGAATACACGGGGACGAAAATAACTTTGGATGTTGCCGAGTCTATTCCGTGGACGGGTTGCCCAGCATATGCTTCTGGAAAGTATGCATAGACTCACAGTTGACGGGTACCGTCTATCTAATCGACCAGGACGACACGCTTCCAGATGTTGAGCACTTCGTAAAATGCGGGTTGCGGTGTTGGAAGCGTTGATGAGATAGAGGCTTGTGTAAGGTTGATGATTGGCTTATCACCTTACAGGGCGGCAGATAAACAACGTAATCTCGACGCTCCCATAACGCAGAAACCTAGTGAGATAGTCGAAATACAATAAAGGCTCGGTGACAGTTTTACCGAGCCTTTGCCATAAATATAGACTACATGTCATAGCATAGCCCATATAATGGCAGACTTTCTGCCCGTTCTCCACGCGTGTGGTGCCCTTGCCGGAGGCCGTCATCTATCACCTGCTGCTCGGTGTAGTGGTTGGAAATAAACTAGGATCACTATTCCAACACTGGCAATAATCGCTGAGGACGCAAAGATAATGGCGCCAAATCACGTGCCAGCTCTCGACTTCACCCTTTTTACCTGTCCAAAGGGGCGATACCGGCAAATACGATCGCGAAAATGCGGGTACAGCAATCTCCCGGAATGCCCGTGAAGAAAGCGATCGGTGAGAGCACTAAGGCGGTAATAGCAGCCCACTTTTTCTTCGGAATTTCTTCAGAATCTGCGGTTCTAAAGGCTGTGTGTGGGCAGAAATACGCCTCGGTAAGAGGCACAGTTTTATCGGACATAGAATCATAAGTTATTTGAGACTTTGGTGATAGGTGCATGAACCGTCGATGGCTCTGCATCTATTCTAAAGCATTCAGAAACCTTAAAATCCTGCCCCCAGTAAAGAATAAATATGCACTAGAGCTGGGGGCAGAGAGGTTCTACCCGCACCTGAGTGGTTTCGTATAGACTTAGGGGTGAGCAATGACAGCTCAGCGCACTCCTCGCCTCAGTCAATGAGGATAATTCCATATGAAAAATCAAGTTATTGCCGGTAGCGCTTCTCGTACCGTATTTCTTGCTGGGTGTTCAGCAACACGCGAGCAATATTCGCAAAGAACGAAAACGCCATCTTCAGTATCTGCTTCGTCATCGGCGCAGTACATCTGCCAGCCCCTCACCTACAAGTCAGCCGAGTCATCACCTTCCGGAAGCTCCTGGCCCCACCGCCTCGCCCCACACCTGAACCTGTTAAAACCGGGCGGTAGCACCTGTGCCGAGCCCACAGGGGTCGGCGCGCAGGCAGGCGAAACCGGTGCCTGCCGAGAAAGCTCAGCCAGCAACAGAAGCTCCAGCACCGCTACAGCAAACTTCGATACAGCAGGGCCTGTGCAACAAAACCTGTTGTGGTTGAGACTCCACCAAATACCGGGTGTACTACAAGAACTGTGACGAAGCCCGTGCAGCTGGCGGCACCCTATCCATAAAAGGCCAGCCTGGAATGCGCTGCTCACCTGGACCGTGATGGAACGGCGTGGCCTGCGAACCCTACAAGGAAAAAGGTAATGAAGGAAATAGTTTTCTTCCTGCCTTCTGCCTCTCCTCAACTCATTCAAACCTTTGAACACCGCCATCACCCTCTCTGTTGCGCTGGTGCGCAGGCCGTCGGTGCATGGCGATGCCTCAGACTAAACTCCCTATGTGCAATACCTCATCACCCGCACTGCCACTGAATCTGCACGGCCTGCGCTGTGCCCACGCAAAGTCATTCGTGCTCGGCACTCTTGTACCGCACAGCGGAGGTGCAGTTTCGGCGCGCAGAACACTGCAGAATCATGCGCTAATTCCCAGGGACAAACTCCACCTGTGCCCGTGAATGAGGAAAAACCTCCTCCGGCAGCCTACTGCCCTCTGTCTCTATGAACCCTATTCCCCACCCGTACCCTTAGGACGGTCCGCAGGATGAGCTGCCCGGTGACGGTAAATACATCCCTTGGACCGTTGACGATGGTAAAAAGCCGAAGTGGTGCGCGCCTATGCAGATTTTGCGGCGAAAACAGGCGCCGCCTCACCTTTTTCATTAACGGCTCTTATGATTCGTTCGAGCAGAACCTTGCGTGTTGGCACCCCTAGTGACATCAGGGCGAGATCCGTCAGGAACCACATGGTCATGCGGCTCTCACCGATCTTGACGATGCGGGAAATCATTGAGGAGCTTGAGAGAAGAACGACCGGGAGATTGAAGCCTCTTTGGAATGTCTTCAAAGCCCTACTTCCGCCCACCCTACGGGTACTACGATCGGCGGGTATTGGATGCCGCTGCGCGTGCCGGGTTTGACCGGCCCACCCTATGGTACGGTTCACTGGCTGACTCTTCCCCTATTCCATCTGAAGAGATCTGTAGATATGCCAGTACATATGCGAACCGCAAACTATTCTTATTGGGCATCTGAACTATGCGAGGTGTTGTTGCGGTGCCGGCAAAAATTAAGCGTTATTGGATGAACGCGGGTTGGTCACTGTTACTCTCGCGACTGTCGATAAACACAGAGGATAAGCCAACGCGGGTGCTGGTAGGATTCAGGAGGAGAGGCATCCGCACAATGATGCCATGATGAACCCTTGAGCCCATGCGGTGCGGGGCGGAGAACCTTCCCCCGCACTGCCGCTGCTGTGAGTCGTCGGCGCCTTATGGTTTTAAAACGCTCGCGGCGGCAACAGTTTAGCCGCCATGCAGCTTTGCTGAGAGCTCACCGTTCTTATTTTTCTCTCTCCTTCTGCTTCTTTTTCCTCTTCTTCTTTCTTCTTTTCTTCGGCTTCAGCGTCGCGGACAATTTTAGTTCTTCTTCCGGGCTTCGCGTAGTAGTCGCGTAAAAGGTAACTGTTACCAGTCCACTCGTCAAAAGCTCTTTAATACGTTCAACGGGAAATAATAGTGGTGTAGTTAAGATGCTAACACAATTCGTTGCGCTTCATATACTTCTTAGTACGTTTGAGCACCACACGTTGGGTGGTTTGCCCCTCATCACCTGTGGTACCCTTCCCACAGTACCCGGCCGTAAAACCCCGCTTTTGCGCTATTTTCCTTCCCGGTCGTCATAGTACCCGTGCGAGTCGACGAAAAGACCGGTTTTCGAGGACACCCAAAAAGCCATGATTTCTTCCCTCGCACTTTGCGCACGAACTCTTCTTTCACCTGTTTTATCATCAAGGGTTCAGCAGGTTAGTGGTTATAGGTGTGGTTTGCGATCTGAATTTGTCCTGATTTCTGCAGCGGCAAAGGACATCAAGGTTCTGCTCAAAAGAAAGTGTAGGGAGCATTAATGAAAAGGTGAGGCGGGTGACCTGTTTTCATGCCAGCGCACACAGCGCAGCCACCTGGTTCCGGAGTTGGCGCACGTCATCCACTGTCCACGCCACAGTGCCTTCACACCAGCTAGACAGTACTGGATATCTTTCCATGGGTGGGGGTTTAGCGATTGGGTTTTTGACGCAGTGGCTCTGCGGGTTCGGAGTCCACGGCAGCGGTTGGTGCCAAAGCATCGTCGCTATGCGTGCCTGTGGGCACACGATAGAGCCTCGTTTCGAGCGGCATTCTCTACGGCAGTCATGGCGGAGGCATCCCGCTTCATGGGCGGGATAATGAAAACCCACTAGGCTGTGCGGCGAGAGAATAGCGAGTCGTGGATGGTCATGCTTCCTAAGCATGGCCGTATACTCCCTCAGCTAAGATTCTCAACAGGGGTGAAAAGCTCCCCGGTGTGTACCCTCATCCACGCGGTTTTGTGTAACGTGTGTCACCAACCGGTTGGTAGTGATTTGCGGCTACGATACTATGGGGGCATGGCTAAGAAAATCGTATTGCTCGCGGCTGCAGCCGTGCTGTGTAGCCAGGTGTTCCTGAAGTTGCTCCCGCATGCTTCTTACGCCCAAGATTGCGGAGACCGTGACGTTACTGTCCTCAGCTGGGGTGCTTGGTGGTAACGAACATAATGGTTTCCACGCCAAAGCGAGGTAAGGTTCGCTTTTTCCAGGATGGTGAGTGAGCCTCTGCTGGGCAGAGAGCTCACCGAGAAAACCGGGTACCTACCGCGTGAGCGCCTCTAATAGCACGAGCTGGCCGGTAAAACTATCTCGGTGGCCGTCTGCGCGATCCTCAGACGCTGTGAAATGCGCGTCAATGGTGGCCAGGCGAGAGACCGCGGTGCTTTACCGCTCGGAACAGGCCGAGGAAGGCTCGGCCTACTGCCGAGGTGAAAGCTCAGCTCAGGACCCTATCAGCTACCTGCTGGTGCCTCCGCGAGTCAAAGCATTCTCCGCGTGGGGCTCCTCGGGTAACTTCAACGCGTAATGGCTCGCGGTGTGTATACACCACCGATTCTTTCGGCCTGCGCACACACAAAACCGCACACTACTAGATACTGAACGGCTGCCGCTCGTGTCCTGCGCGTAACCGGCAGTACGCGGGATACCGCGAAAGCTCGTCTGCTGTTGGGAGACATCCGGGCGCCCAATGTGCATGGTGACGCGACCATATAATCTTCCCAAATAGAAAAATGGGTGTCTATGTGAACACCCATACGTATGGAAAATCTGGGTACCCACGAATTACGCACCATGGTAACCGAGGCCGCCGATGAGCGTCAACATTGGTTACCGGGATGGGCGACACCCTGCATCGGTGGCGTGAACGCCGCGCTATCGTCATGCGCCGAGCCCATTATTGTCCCGTCAGAGGGGTATGGGCGGGTAGCCACCGGCGCCAAGAACGGGTGGTGCGTATGCTGGCACGTGCCCTGTATAAAACCGAGGCGTTTGAGAAACCGCTCTAGTGGTTGAGGGTACCTCAGGATACGGACAACCCCATGCGCGGGTGGCGTGCCTCACATCCATTGCCATGTCTGATGCTCCCGTAACCATCGTATTATCGCGGGAAGAACTTGTGAGGTTCGCACCGATAGGGCAGTGTCCCGTGACGTAGCTTGATATTGACCCGACAGCGGGGCTTCAGCGAAGTTGTGTATATGTTTCCTGGTTCCCGTGCTGCCGTCACCAGTGTTCACTTGTGCTGCTGAGCAGAAGATCGCGTACATTGCTGACGTTGATGATACGGTCATGGTTACCATAGCTTCCGCGTCCGCTTGTAGGCGGCATGGAACCTCGTTCGTGATTGATGAACACGCACGTATTCCTACCCCCGGCATGGCTGTGCTTATGGACCGGATTCGGGCTGCGCACCTCAGGCCCCTTTATGTCATCTGTCTACTGGTGCCTGGAATATCACCCCAACGCTGCGTGCGTTTTCTGACCCGTAACGGGTATCCGCGCGGCACGTTCTTGCTCACTGACTGGGGGCCTACGCCAGATCGCTGGTTCCGTTCCGGCACCCAACATAAGGTACAGTCCTTACGAAGGTTGGCGCACGAGTTCCGAGATGCAGTGGATCCTCATCGGTGATGACGCCAGCGCTGACCCGATATATACAACGGGTTTGCAGTGCGGTACCCCCAGAATGTTGCGGCTATTATGATTCGTAACCTCAACGGTGGGGAGACGGTGCTGGCCTCCAGGGCGAGTATGGGGTGATAAGCGGGCGCAACAGATGACCCAGTCGCCGCTGTGGATGGAAGCAAATGACGGTGATACGCTCAGCCGCAAACTGCGCCAACGCGGCCTGCTCTAAAGCGTACGGCGTAGAGGGGCGGCCTGGTACCCACCCTGGCGGAAATCACTCTTGTAGCGACCTCTTGTAACGGCAGGAAACAGTACCAATAACGAGCCTCTAAAGGTCTCCAAAAGTTATGGAACTACATGTTTTTGCGCGAACATGGATTTTGGGGTTTAGGTTGTTTTAAAGTTGTTTAACCAACTGTACGAGGGTGCTATGTCAGCACCAGAGGACAACAAAATTTAGAAATCTTTATATGTGTGGATTAAACCACTGGTACGGACCTCAAAACGAGCATTCGACTCGAGAATATCACCCGTTATTCCCCGTAAAATCGCGGAAGTGCGGGAGTGTCGGAAAAATCAAGCATTACAACTGATGTAAATCTCACATACCCCGTTAAAATCACGACGCGCGGCAGATTAGAGGCGAAAACGGTATGGGGGATTCCCAGACTGACAGTAAACCCCACCATGTGGATAACCTGAAAATATCCGTGCAGCAGCGCGGGAAGGCTTATTGGCCGGGGTGTGGATAAGCTGTGGGGGGCACTGCGAAGAACGTGCGCTCCTGTGGGTTTTTCGAACATAAAAATTGATGCACCACATCATCTTGGGGTTATTTCTAACACTACATGTAGTATTATACTCGGTTCGGGTGATAATCTGAATCGGCGTCAACGCTCCCTCAATACGAGAGCGATACGGGGCGCCCACCCCGCCTTTCAGGGGCACAAGTAACCACACAACTCATTTAGCAATAATGCTCCCGCCGCTTTGCGGGGCCGACAAGGAGAATTTCAATGGTAGTGACCGTACACCCAAGCCCCAGTGCGTTCAGTGCAACATCGACCTACCGGGCCCTCGACGCCAAAGCGTATCAACTACCACAAGGTGAGATATCACCGAAGACGACCGAGCATTGGCAAAAAGTTAAGTCCCTCGGGTACATGCAGGCTCCCTGTTGTGATTGCCGGTGAAGACCACTGGTCTGGCTTTCAGCCCGATAGGATCAACGCTCTAGCCGATATCGCGGTTTCCGCGTAATAAGCAGCCACCCTGCGTGGCGGCACAATCCAAGGAGAAGAAAGTGACAACCCTCTCGCTCAGAAACCCACCGACGAGAACGTCGAGATCCGAGAGTACATCTTGGATGCCCACGATGCCGTCGAGGGTCGAGCGACCACACCGGTAGGGGATGAGGCCCTCACTGGTGGTTTACTTCTCCTCCATCTCTGGAAACACCCACAAATTTGTTGAAAAACTTCATGCCCGTACCCAGCGCCCGCCGTTACGGACCGGTGAAGACACGCTCGTCGTCCAGGAACCGTATGTGCTGTGCGTACCCACCTACGGTAAACCGGAAGGTGCAGGGAACGTGCCTCCGCAGGTGGTGAAATTCCTGAACGTTGAAGAAAACCGCCGCAATATGGTGGGTGTTATCGAGCAGGCAGTACCAACTCTCGGGCCTCTCTTTGGCATCGCAGCAGATATCGTATCCGCAAAGTGCGATGTGCCGGTGCCTCTTCAAATTCGAGCTCATGGGAACCCCCTCAGACGTAGACAAAGTGAACGAAGGATTGGAAGGGTACTGAAGCCAAAACTTCCTCAGCGCTAGAAACTCTCGGCGCTTCATCGCTAGTAAGACCACCGAAAAATTTCAGGGGATGAGCTACCAGAGCTGAACGCTCTGCTGAACCTGTACGACGAAAAACGGCAAGATCGGTTTGACGCAGACCGTCAGGCGGCACGCCAGTACTTCCTGCAGCGCGTCAGCAGCAACACCGTATTCTTCCACGACCTTGAAGAGAGGATCGATACCTGATCGAGAACCAGTACTACGAGCCGGAGCTCTTCGAGAGTACAGCTTCGACTTCGTCAAGAATCTGTTCAAACGTGCTCTACGCCGTGAAGTTCCGGTTCCCCACTTTCTTGAGCCTTCCAGTTCTACACTTCCTACGCTCTGAAAACCTTCGATGGGCAGCGCTACCTAGAGCGTTTTGAGGACCGTGTATGCATGGTTGCGCTGCTGCTGGCGGAAGGCAACGAGACACTGGCAGAGGAAATCGTGGACGAGATTATCTCGGGGCGTTTCCAGCCTGCCACGCCCACGTTCCTCACGCTGGAAAGAAACAGCGCGGTGAGCTGGTCTCCTGCTTCCTGTCGCATCGAAGACAATATGGAATCTATCGGACGTTCCATTAACTCGGCGTTGCAGCTCTCAAAACGCGGTGGCGGGTGGCGTTCGCTCTGACGAACCTACGTGAATCCGGTGCACAGTAAAGAAAAATTGAGAACCAGTCCTCCGGTGTCATCCCGTTGTAAAAGCTTCGAGGATGCTTTCTCCTACGCGAACCAGCTGGGCGCGCGGCAGGGGCGCCACGTGTACTGCACGCACACCACCCCGACATTTACTCGTTCCTGACACCAAACGCGAAAAATGCTGATGAGAAGATCCGCATTCGAAACCCTCTCACTGGGTGAGTGATCCCCGATATTACCTTCAAACTCGCCAAGAGAACAAAGATATGTACCGTTCTCACCGTACGATGGAACGCATCTGCGGGGTTCCCTTTCTCGGACATACTGGAGCGAAAATACCAGGAAATGGTGGATGACTCGCGGATCCGTAAAACCAAGATTAATGCGCGCGAGTTCTTCCAGACCATCGCTGAGGTGCAGTTCGAATCCGGCTACCCATACATCATGTTTGAGGACACCGTGAACCGGGCTAACCCGATTGACGGCAAGGTTATTATGAGTAACCTCTGCCGAGATCTTCAGGTGTCAAAGCCCTCAAAATACCACGACGACCTCGGGTATGCGGAAACGGGAAGGATATCTCATGCAACCTCGGTTCGCTCAATATTCGCCATGACTATGGACGGCGATAACCTCGGAAAAACTGTTGAAAACGGCAATCCGTTCGCTCACCTCCGTCTCAGATCAGTCGGATATCCGTTCCGTACCCTCCATTGAACGCGGTAACGACATGAGCCACGCGGTCGGGCTGGGGCAGATGAACCTGCACGGCTACTTGGCGCGTGAACATGTGCATTACGGTTCCGAAGAGGCACTGGATTTCACCAATATCTACTTTTTACACGGTGGCTATCGCTGCAATCCGCGCCTCCATGGAATTGCTAAAGAACGTGGCGTGACATTTGAAGGGTTCGAGAACCCAAAGTATGCCAGCGGTGAGTTCTTCGTGCACATTGAGAAAAGAATGGAGCCGCAAACGGAACGTGTTCGTGAACTGTCTGCCAAGCACCTATCCCCACCCGCGAGGACTGGATTCAGCTGGCAGCCGATGTAGCTCAGTACGGTATGTACAGCAGAACCTGCAGGCTGTTCCGCCCACCGGGTCTATCTCGTACGATTAACGGTTCGACCTCCTCAATCCATCCGATCGCCTCCAAGATTGAGATTCGTAAGGAAGGTAAAGCTGGGGCGTGTCTACTACGGCACCCTTCATGACGAGACGAGAATCTTGACTACTATAGGACGCGTACGAGGATCGGGTTCGAGAGATTATCGAGCACTACGCTGTGGCCACTCAGCATGTGGATCAGGGTCTGTCGCTAACCTTGTTCTTCCGTGACACCGCAACAACCCGCGACATTAACCGCGCTCAGACTTTTATGCTTGGCGCAAGGAATCAAGACCATCTACTATATCCGCCTGCGGCAGATGGCTCTTGAAGGTACCGAGTTGAGGGCTGCGTATCCTGCATGCTGTAATGCAGCGAAACTCACCCGCATCGTGTTTGCGGGTGCGAGAAGACAGAATCTTCTTACACCCCGAAGCCCACCAGACACGTAAGGATAACAACCCAGGGTGCAACAGAACCTCACTCCAATAATCGCCGCACTCGCTAACTCTGACTGTCAGCGCATGTATGCCCAGATTGTTCTGGGGCAAGCACCCGGAGTCGCCGAATCGGCGTGAGCGTAAACTGATCGACCGTCTAAAAACGGTTGGGACTTTATCACGGAAGACCCTGCGGGCTCCCTTATCCTGACGGATGTATTCACCGAATACTTGCTGGCGGGTAAACACGAACGGGGCCAAGAAACTGTGGGGTGCAGCGGTTCGCTTGATTAAAGCGACGGGTGCAGAGGTGGCCATCCCGTGCGGAGGATAAGGATGCCCTTCTGCGGTGGATTATCACCGAAAGTATTGCAGAATCCGAGCGGCTTGCAGAGTCTGAACTGAATGACCGCATACGACGGTACACCGAAGATCCGGCTTTGGTGCGTCGCTACGGGGTAGATTTTGGGATGCTGCGACGGGACCCAGCACGCAGATCTCACTACTCAGTCAGTAGCTATCTTAAACTTTACGGAACCAGTTGGCGCGCTCATAACGGTAGTAGCTGGGAGCGAGAAACTAGTGAGCGCAGGAACTGTGTCAGAATAGAAAAACATGAGACGCCCTAAGGCATTGATCCGCTAGGGAGAAACAAATATGAGCGAAAAGGTACACCTCGTTGACCACCCAATTGAGGCTATTAACTGGAAACCGTTTAGAGGGACGAGAAAGACGCGAGGTCTGGGACCGCCTCACCGGTAATTTCTGGTTACCTGAGAAGGTGCCGCTGAGCAACGACGTACCCACGTGGAAGACTCTGACCGCGGAAGAGAAAAGAGCTGACCATGCGGGGTCTTCTACCGGTCTGACGTTGCTGGACACCATTCAGGGTACTGTGGGTGCTGTCTCTGCTGCCCCGATGCCGTTACTGCGCACGAAGAGGCCGTATACACAATATTGCTTTCATGGAGTCAGTGCGCAAAGTCGTACTCCTCCATTTTTCTCGACCCTGTGCTCACTAAGGAAATTGATGAGGGCATTCCGCTGGGCCTCTGAGAACGAATACCGCAGAAGAAGGCAAAGATTATCCTCGCCTACTATATCGGCGATGACCCGCTTAAGAGAAGGTCGCTTCCACTTTTGGGAGTCTTTCCTGTTCTACTCCGGGTTCTACCTTCCCATGTACTGGTCGGCGCATGCCAAGCTGACTAACACCGCTGACCTGATCCGTCTGATTATTCGTGATGAGGGCTGTTCATGGTTACTACATCGGGTACAAGTTCCAGCGTGGACTGGCAAAGGAACCCCCGAGCGTCAGGGCAGAGCTGAAGGAATACACCTTCAACCTGCTGCACGAGCTGTATGAGAACGAGGTGGCTTGTACCCACTCGCTCTATGACGAGGGTAGGCTGGAGCGAGGGACGTGAAGAAGTTCCTGCACCAACGCCAATAAGGCTCTGATGAACCTGGGTGTATGAGGGCCATGTTCCCGGCCTCGGTAACGAATGTTTCCCCTGCTATCCTTTCGGCGTTGTCGCCCAATGCCGATCGAGAATCATGACTTCTTCTCAGGCTCCGGTTCATCCTACGTGATCGGCGAAAGCTGTGAATACCGAAGACGAAGACTGGGACTTCTAAAGCCGCAGCGTTATGAAAATAACTATGCACGTAAAAGCGAGCGCATTTCCCTGCTCGCTTTTTACCATACTCACTGGATTTAAACCCTCAAATTAGGGTCTTAGGAATATGTACTGTTAAAGTGCAGGTTATTTCGAGCGAAGGAGTTGATGCTGCATATTAAGGACCCGTCCTCATCTGCACGCCGTGCTGCCCTTCTTGGTGCGTGAGTAGCAGTAGTTTTGCCCTGCTGGGTTCATCTGCTCTTGCAGTTCCTGGAGCATCGGCAGTAGACTCTTCAGCAAGTTCATCGTCCTCGGCAAGTGCTTTCTGCTTCAGCGGATGCCTCTCATCTGCTTCGTCTTCGGTACCTTCGAAGATAATGGCTCTCCGAATGAGGCGCCGAAGCTAAGCATGACGAGGGATTTGCAAGTTCTTGGAGTACGAGCATCATCATCGACTGGACTGATTACAAGGTGACCGGCGAACACGAAATCACTTTTACCACCCTCACGGAATGCCCCTAGGTGCTACGACGTCCGTGCGGAGGTTGTTGAGAAGGATGGCGTGATGAACGTTGCTCTAGTAGAGGGCACCATTCCTGGCGCACCCGATGCCTGCACCGCAGAGGCGCGCATGCGAGGTTAGAAGTAGAAGACGAAGGCTCAAGGCTTCCCACGCTCAGGTGCAGCAGCTGCCTGAATCCATGGTGCGCCCTCAATAAAGGAGCTATCCAAGGTGCTTAGGGGATTATGAGGAAACTGCCCTCAACTGTAGAGTCGGTTTTGCTGTCTCTAAACAGTGAGACCGTGGTGATTCCATCTTTGACTGATGGGACACCACAGTCTCCTCTAATAGCTGTGGATGAAAATAATATCGCAGCAGCAGGGTAGGGGACAGGCTCAGCATCTTACTGAACATTTCCTAATCTTTATCCCTTCACTTTAGGGTTGAGAAAATATTAGTCTTAGAGGAAGAGTTTTATACCCTGAAGGAGCTGATACTCATGTTGAAGACCCGCCCCTCATCTGCCCGCCGCACTGCTCTTCTTGGTGTGAGTGCGGTAGTGCTTGCGCTGGGATCATCTGCTCTTGCAGTTCCCGGGGCATCGGCAGCGACTCCTTCGGCCAGTCCGTCGTCCCAGGTGCCTTCGCAGGATGGGACCTCGTCAACTTCAAATAACTCACCGGTTGTGAGTGGCGAAGCTAAAGCATGACGAGAATTTTTAAGTTTATGCAGGATGAGCGTATTGCTAACTGGATCGAGTATCGGGTGACTGGTGAACATGAAATTACGTTCACTGTTATTACCGGAACCCCTAGCTGCTACGACGTCCGCGCGGAGGTCGTAGAAAAGAACGGTACGTTGAAGGTCGCACTGGTGGAAGGGACTATCCTTGGTGCTCCTGATGGGTGTACTGAGGAAGCGCTCTACAAGGATGTAAAGGTCAAGACTAAGGCTAAGGCATCTACGCTCAAGGTGCAGCAGCTGCCCAAGTCGCAAGTGCATCTTAATAAGAAGATTACTCCTGCGTAAGGGCCTGAGCTGCAAGGTTCATTAAGGTAGGGGGAGTAAGTCGTAGGGCTGGCTCCTCTCTGCCTTTTATGCGCAGGCCGTGGCATCCAATCGTTGAGAGGCGGGGTGCCACGGTCTTCTTGATGTCTGCGGATAAAACGAAAAAATAATAGTGCTTTGGAAGCAGCAATATGGCAGGTTCTTATGAGCGTTAAACGTTCTCAGGGAACATGTGGCACATTCCCAGTATTTAACTCTTCACTTTAAGGTTAGGGAAATAATAATCTAAAACTGAAAATTTTCCATCCTGAAGGAGCTGATGCCCATGCCACAATCTCGTACTTCCTCCATCCGCTACGCTAGTCGAATCGGGATCGGTGCCCTGACTTTAGCATTAGGGTCCGCTACATTGACCGCTCCCGCCGCCTCCGCAACTTCAGGGGACACAGCAACGGTAACGGCGCAGCCTAGTGCTTCTGCAAGTACCGATGCTTCCACCGCCACTTCTTCACCGGCGATACAATCCTTTACCCCTATCCCCGTTGTCCCTCTGCCGCATACAGGCGATAGCGACGATGACTCCACGCGGTTGTATAACGGGCATATCGTTAAATGGAGTGGCTATCATATAACCGGTGACCACGAAATTACTTTCGATGCTCAAGTTAACTCTTGCACGAGCCTGCACGCTAAAACTATTGAAGAAAATGGTGTGCTAAAAGTTGCCCTCATTGGCAGTAACCCTACCAGGCATACTGCATGCATCGCAGTTATGCGTCAGGAGCATGTGAAAGTTAAGACCACGGCAAACGCCAACACACTGCGGGTTCAGCCTCTTCACGTCTTGGCTGTAAACAACGGTGGGGGAGGTGGTAATACACCCCACTAGTTTATCGATATACCTGTGCCCAGTACGTACGGTGAACAGTTAGGGGCGATACCCATATGCTCCGTATAGCGTGACTGTTTGATGCACAGTAGAGAAATATCGGGGCTCTCCTTCACAATGGTGAGCCCCGATATCTTTGCGGAAGCTAATGCTGCATAGGCTATTGGGGACAGATGCGGGACTCATCGTTACTTTCGATCAGTTCCTGATAGAACATAATTTTCCGGTGCACAAAATCAACCCGTTGCTGTGCTTCAATAAGCTGCTGCTGGGCAATACGCGCATACTGCTCCACAATGCGCAACCGTTCGGGAGCTGTCTTACTTCCTTGACGCCCTAAATCTACATACGTCTTCACATCTGCAATGCTCATACCGCATTTACGTAGGCAATGGATAGTTTCGAACCAACCAATGCATTCATCGGTAAAAACACGGTTTCCTTTCTCGTCCCTCTGCAAGGTGGGAATGAGGCCCTGGTCGGTGTAATAGCGTACCGTGTGGGGGCTTAGATTTACTCGTTCAGAAACCTCTTTGACCGTGTAGCTCATTCCTTCATTATTTCACGGACCTGCTGAATATAAGGGCCTGCAGCATCCCGTGCCTTTGCGTGATACAGGTATGGTTCGCATTTAGAATGTGTTTTATATCGGGTTTGAAGGTTTAAGCTTGCCCTAGAGCAGCTCGAAGGACGTAGTCTTGTACAGCAATCAATAATAAACCGCTAAAACTAGCCGAGAGTGAGTAGTACACTAATGCGTTCAGTCATTATGGAAGAACCCGGTAAAGTCGTCGTAGAAGACCGCCCCATGCCCACCCTCCTAGAGTCCACGGATGCCATTATTAAACTTGCCGCATCCTGCATCTGCGGTTCTGACCTGTGGCCCTACCGTGGCGCGCAGCCTGTAGACCACCAGCAGATGGGGCATGAATATATCGGTGAGGTTATTGAAGTTGGCGACGATGTTAAGACCGTCAAGCCTGGCGACTTTGTCGTTGGTTCTTTCTGCATCTCATGCGGTGAGTGTGCAACCTGTCAGGATGGTTATCCGTCACGGTGCCTGAAAGCCATTGCTGCAGGCGATGGTTTCATTGGTATGCGCTCGAACGGTACCCAGGCGGAATACGCCCGTATTCCTTTCGCGGACGGCACTCTGGTTAAGACTCCCGCATACCCTACCGCAGAGCAGATTCCTCATCTGATGGCAGCATCCGATGTGCTGGGGACTGGCTGGTACGCAGCCGATGCCGCAAAGGCTGGCCCAGGTAAGGCTATTGTTGTGGTTGGCGATGGTGCCGTTGGTCTGGGCGCAGTTATTGGGGCTAAGCAGCTGGGCGCTGAGAAGATCATCATGATGTCTCGCAACCCCAAGCGCCAAGAGCTGGCTAAGCAGTTCGGCGCAACCCACGTGGTGGAAGAACGCGGTGAAGAAGGTATCGCCAAGGTTCTAGAGCTTACTGACGGGGTGGGAGCGCACGGCGTGGTGGAGGCTGTTGGTACTCAGCAGGCCTTTGACCAAGCCCTCGGATGCGTACGTCACGGCGGTTACATTGGTTTCGTAGGCGTGCCCCACGACAGCTCGATCGGTACCGATGTGCTCTTCGGCAAACAGGTTCATCTTGAAGGAGGCCCCGCACCGGTTCGTAAATACCTGCCGACCCTGATTGACCTGATTTATAAGGGTGAGATTGAGCCCGGTAAGGTCTTCGATCTGGAACTGCCTATCGACGAAGCCCCCAAGGGCTATGAGGCAATGGATCAGCGTACCGCGACCAAGGTGCTACTGACGATGTAGCCTCTGCATATAATCCTTTACAATGTGTTCGGGCAGGTACTCAATACAATATGTTGTTCCCCAGAAGGTGAGCTGGCTTTAGCTCAGTTTCTGGGGAACAGTTTGTGTACCTCTTGGAATCCTCCTGGGATTGATGCGGTTTTTGACCAGAGTAATGTGTTGTAGCTTCACAGATAAGAGCCATAATGGGTGACAATCCGTGAGCTAAAGCATAAAATGAGAAAGGAACTGTTGGCTACAACTGCAAAGGACGATGATGACCAAGCCTTTCCCTTCCGACCTTGAAATTGCTCAGGCAGCTACCCTTGAGCCGATCACCGAAATCGCCGCCGAAAACGGGATTAGTGCGGATCGTCTGGAACCCTACGGCAAGTATGTTGCGAAGGTTCTTCTGGACGAAACCACTAACGCCGAGACCGCACGTAAGCGCGGCTCCAAATACATTGTTGTAACCGCTGTGACCCCCACCCCGCTCGGTGAAGGTAAAACCGCTACTTCCGTATCACTGGCTCAGGGCTTCGCACAGACCGGACGCAAGGCGATGCTCACCCTGCGTCAGCCCGCCATGGGCCCCACCTTCGGTATTAAGGGTGGCGCAGCTGGCGGTGGCTACTCTCAGATTGTGCCCATGGAGAAGCTGAACCTGCACCTGACCGGCGACTTCCACGCTGTTACCGCAGCCCACAACTTGCTTGCCGCAATGATCGACAACCACCCTGCACCAGGGGAACGACCTACGCATTGACCCGCGCGCTATCGAATGGCGCCGGGTCATTGACATTAATGACCGCTCCCTGCGGAACGTTGTAGTCGGGTTGGGTGAACGTATTGACGGCGTACCCCGCCAGACCGGGTTCGATATTACCAGCGCCTCCGAAATCATGGTGATTCTCTCCCTGGCAACCCTCATTCAGGATCTGCGTGAGCGCCTGGCGAAGATCGTTGTGGGTCTGAACTATGACGGTGAGGCTGTTACCGCCGCCGATTTGAAGGCTGACGGCGCCCTGGCAGTCATTCTGGCTGATGCCATTAACCCGAACCTGCTGCAGACTCTCGAGCACACTCCGGCGCTTATCCATGCGGGCCCCTTCGGTAATATCGCTACCGGTAACTCGTCAATCGTGGCGGACTATGTTGGTCTCGAATATTCGGATTACGTAATTACTGAGGCAGGCTTCGGCGCTGATATGGGCGCGGAGCGTCTCTTTAACGTTAAATGCCGTATCTCCGGGCTGAAGCCTGATGCAGCGGTTCTGGTTGTAACGGTGCGTGCCTTGAAGTCGCACTCCGGGCTGTACAAGATTGTTCCCGGTAAGCCTCTTCCCGACGGTATGCTGCAGGAAAGCCCCTCAGATGTTGAGGCAGGGGCTGCGAACCTGAAGAAGCACATTGAGATTGTGCGTAACTTTGGTGTGCAGCCTGTGGTCGCTATTAACGCGTTCCCCACCGACTTCGACTCCGAGCATGAGGCTATTCGCCGTATCGCTGAAGAATCAGGTGCCCGTGTGGCTATTCACCGTGGCGTTGCCGAAGGCGGTAAGGGCACTGTCGATTTGGCGAATGTGGTTGCTGAGGCATGTGATGATGTTTCGGAGCTGAAGTTCACCTATGACCTTGAGGACTCGCTGGAAACGAAGCTGGAGAAGGTCGCTACCAAGGTGTACGGTGCTGACGGTATTTCGATTGCTCCCGCCGCCGCTAAGCAGCTTAAGCGTTTCGCTGATTTGGGCTACGGTAACCTGCCCGTGGTGATTGCCAAGACCCACCTGTCTATCTCTTCAGATGCTTCTCTGAAGGGCGCGCCCACCGGCTGGACTTTGCCGGTGCGTGAGGTTCGTTTGGCAGCTGGTGCCGGTTACGTGTACGCAATTTGCGGTACGATGCGCACCATGCCTGGGTTGAGCAAGAGCCCCGCAGCTGAGCGCATTGGATTCGATGAAAACGGTACGATGGTTGGTCTCTCCTAAGAGGCAGTAGCAGCAGCGTACGTGCTGGTGAGCCCCGCATCTGGGTCAGAATATGACCCCAGATGCGGGGCTCAGTCTATAAAACTACATACGTGTAGTTTTCAGATGAGGTTTTTTGAAATGTTCCCCACGGGAAAAATAGCTGTTTTCGGAGGAATAAATAGGTGTCAATAGAGAATGTGTATTGATTGGCTGAGGCATGTATTGACTAGGGGATTTGGGGCGCAGATTCAGATGCTCTGGTAGACCCCTAAAAACAGACCAATTGTAACCGTGTGGTGCCTTAGATTTGCTGATTTTCAGGTTGTTGGATCGGAATTTTTAAAGGTTGTGTTTAGCTTGATAAAAATACTGGCATTTTAGACTGCTAGTTCAAAAACCGCGATATACCGGGCGTTTCCGGGGGATGGTGACCTGGAAGGAGGCGGTTCCAAATCTTGAAGGAATCACAATAGGCCGTCGAACAAGGCGAATACACGCCAAAAAAATTTACATGATTTAGGTCACTAAAAAATCGCCAATAATTAAATTGGTACTTAAAAAACCTTGTTATGGACAGGGTGAATATAACGAAACGGTTACAAACTCTGTCTATGGGTCATGGGCCTGCCAATCGGGGCAAAACACCCCAAAAAAAGTGCCCAAAATTCATATACACTTATGTCATCAGGTAATCGTAGGTTTTGAATAGATCTTTGGATTGCTTGTGTTTGAGCTGAGTGATAGATGTGTTCTACGCATCGAGAAACGACCACGCTAAGGTAGCGTGGTCGTTTCTTTTTGTGTTCGGTAGGAGCGCAATGATGCACAATAGAGAAGAACTTAGGCATTAGACTCTAATCGCGCACTACGCAACAGATTATCTGCCGACTTCCTACCAACCCCGTTCGCCCCATTCCTCCAGATGGGGGCGTTCCTCCCCAAGAGTCGTGGAACGTCCATGACCAGGAAGCACAATCGTATCGTCATCAAAAGCGCCGAAAAGTTTCTCCAGGACGTTTGCGAAAAGCTCGCCAAACTGCTGCCGAGAATCCGTCTTGCCAACACCACCTGGAAAAAGTGCATCCCCGGTAAATAAGAGCGTGGCGGGCGAACCATCTTCCCACACACTTTCAAGAACATACACGATCGACCCAGGGGTGTGCCCAGGAACTGAGATAGTCCGAACCACAGTATCACTGCCATAAAAATCGAATGTCTCACCACCCATTAGCGACTCTTCCACCTTAAAGCCTTCCAGCTCGTGAATCGCTTCAATGTCCTCCGCGCCAGCTGAGGTGATGGCTCCAGTGAACTTCTCAAGACCGTTAATCGCTCGAATATGGTCCCAATGCCCGTGGGTTACTACAATGCTCGTTACGCCAATCGCACGTTGCTGCACCGCCTCAAAATCGGCCTCAGACTCTATGACGCGCACGCGATGATCCTGTGCATCAGTCAGTTCAAGATGAGGACAGTCATGCAGTAGCGCGTCTAGGGTAAACGCATAGAGAGCTTCGGCGTCATCTGCGGGGTCTATGAGTAGTTGTTCACCGGAGTGGCGCATCGTCAGCAGGTAGACGCTATTGTCCATCTCAGAAACGCTCAATGCGCGGACCGTGAATTCAGGATTCTCAAACAGCAGTGTGGATTCGGGATAAGTACTCATACTTTTAAGTGTAGGGGAGGTGCGTATAAGGTACTGAGGGCTCTTGAGCTTGGGGCAGAACCACGTATCACTGTACATACCTACGAACGTATGAGTTTCTCACGGGCTCTTCCGCCCGTATCGAAATACCCCGTGACCAGGACAAAGGCTGATAGAATATTATTTCGATAGTAACGGAAGGATAGCCGATGTCCCCTCGCCCCGGCACCAGCGTGCCTGCTGCACCGCGCGCTAACGATCTAAGCAGTATTCGTGTGCAGGGAGCACGCGAGAACAACCTTAAAAATGTAGACCTTACCATTCCACGCGATGCGATGGTCGTCTTTACCGGGCTATCAGGGTCCGGAAAATCCTCGCTGGCCTTCGACACGATCTTCGCAGAGGGACAACGCCGATACGTCGAATCGCTCTCTTCATACGCCCGCATGTTCCTAGGGCAGGTGGACAAACCGGATGTAGACTTCATCGAAGGGCTCTCACCCGCTGTGTCTATCGACCAGAAATCTACCTCAAAAAACCCGCGTTCTACTGTAGGAACCATCACCGAAATCTACGACTATATGCGTCTGCTGTGGGCGCGTGTAGGGCATGCCCACTGCCCAGAATGCGGTGAAGAAATAACTAAACAAACCCCGCAGCAGATCGTTGATACCCTCATGGGGTACCCTGAGCGTACCCGCGTGCAGGTGCTTGCCCCCGTCGTATCTGCACGCAAAGGGGAGTTCGTCGATCTTTTCAAAGACCTGCTAACCCAAGGGTACTCACGCGCCCGAGTAGACGGGCAAACAGTGCAGCTTTCCGACCCCCCGAAACTGGCTAAACAGTACAAACACACGATCGAGGTGGTCGTTGACCGCATCGTCATTAAAGACGGCATTAACCAGCGCCTGACCGACTCGGTGGAAACCGCACTACGGCTTGCCGACGGGCGTTTACTTATCGATTTTGTAGATGAGGCGGAAGACAGTCCCAAGCGTACCCGCAGTTTCAGCGAAAACCTAGCTTGCCCCAATAACCACCCCCTGCAAATCGACACAATTGAGCCGCGCGCCTTCTCGTTTAACTCCCCGTTCGGTGCCTGCCAAGCGTGCGACGGTATCGGCTCCCGTCTCGAAGTGGACGAAGAGCTGCTGATTCCCAACCCCGAGCTGAGCCTCGGCGAAGGCGCTATTGCGCCCTGGTCACAGGGCAAAGCAACCACCGAGTACTGGTTACGTCTGCTCGCCGGTCTGGGCGAAGAACTTGGGTTTGACCTTAACACCCCATGGAATAAGCTATCCGCCAAAGTGCAGAAAGCGATCCTGAGCGGAAAAGATTTTAAAGTCGAAGTCTCATACCGTAACCGATTCGGGCGCGAACGCCGCTACACCAGCGGATTTGAAGGGGTCAAAGCCTACATTAAACGCAAACATGCAGAGACTGAGTCAGACTTCGCGCGTGACCGCTACGAACAGTACATGCGTCAGGTGGCGTGCCCCAGCTGCCGCGGAGCGCGTCTGAACCCCACTATCCTAGGGGTAAAAGTTGGGCAGAAATCCATTGCGGAAGTAACCGAACTGCCCCTGCGCACAGCCCTAGAGTTCATGCGCGGACTGACCCTTAGCGAACGTGAAATGAAAATCGCTGAGCAGGTGCTTAAAGAGATCGACGCGCGTCTGCAATTCCTGCTGGATGTGGGCCTTGATTACCTGACCCTTTCACGCGCCGCTGGCACGCTCTCCGGCGGCGAAGCGCAACGCATCCGTTTAGCCACCCAGATCGGTTCCGGACTGGTTGGTGTGCTCTACGTGTTGGATGAGCCGTCCATCGGCCTGCACCAGCGGGATAACCGGCGCCTGATTGACACCCTGACGAAGCTTCGGGATATGGGCAATACCCTGATTGTGGTGGAGCACGATGAAGATACCATGCGTGAGGCAGACTGGATAGTGGACGTTGGCCCCGGCGCAGGTGAGCACGGGGGACAGGTGGTGCACTCAGGCACATACGATGAGCTCCTCAAGAATAAGCGCTCGATCACGGGTGACTATATGGCGGGCCGCCGTGAGATTGAGGTACCTGCAACACGCCGGCCGGTGGATAAGAAACGACGTGTGAAAGTGTTCGGTGCGCGCGAAAATAACCTCAAGAATGTGGATGTGGTTTTCCCGTTGGGCGTTTTTACCGCCGTCACTGGGGTGTCTGGGTCGGGGAAATCCACTCTGGTGAACGACATTCTGTACACCTCGCTGGCTAATAAGCTCAATGGCGCGAAACAAGTGCCGGGGCGCCACAGGAAAATTGAGGGACTTGAACACCTTGATAAAGTGATTCATGTGGATCAGTCCCCGATTGGGCGCACCCCGCGGTCAAACCCCGCAACCTACACAGGCGTATTTGATAATATTCGTAAGCTTTTTGCCGAAACAAACGAGGCAAAAATACGGGGGTATACCCCTGGGCGTTTTTCGTTTAACGTCAAAGGCGGCAGGTGCGAGGCTTGTTCAGGCGACGGCACGCTCAAGATTGAGATGAACTTCCTGCCGGATGTGTACGTACCGTGCGAGACCTGCCACGGCAAACGTTACAACCGTGAGACCCTTGAAGTGCACTACAAGGGTAAAACCATCGCCGATGTGCTTGAAATGCCGGTAGAGGAAGCCGCCGAATTTTTTGCGGCCTTTACCCCTATCGCCCGGCATTTAAATACCCTGGTGGATGTTGGTCTAGGGTATATCCGGTTGGGGCAGCCCGCCACTACGCTCTCAGGCGGTGAAGCGCAGCGTGTAAAACTGGCGGCCGAGCTGCAGAAACGTTCTAATGGTCGTTCTATCTATGTGTTGGATGAGCCGACTACCGGGCTGCATTTTGAGGATATCCGGAAGCTGCTGGCGGTTCTGCAGTCGCTTGTCAATAAGGGCAACACTGTTATCACTATTGAACATAACCTTGATGTGATTAAATGCGCTGACTGGATTATTGATATGGGGCCGGAAGGCGGCGATGGCGGGGGCACCGTAATTGCCGAAGGAACCCCCGAGTCTGTGGCTGGGGTCGCTTCCTCACACACCGGCCGTTTTATCCAGGAGGTTCTGTGAAAGCTGCACATGCACGTGGTGCCGTCACCACACGTGACCGTGCCCGGCATATGATCGCCGCCCAGTTAGAAGCCGATTTTTGTTTGCCGCACGGTTCAGTCGCTAAGGCTCACGGACAGGGGGCAGGGCTACTCGCGCAGCTGCAGCTGCCAGCGGATAAGATGGGCTCATCCCGCCGCCGCAATGACGATATTTGGGAACTACGAGTCGCTAACTATGCCGGGGTGGGGCTATTGTGCACAAAGCACCCGCGGGTGCTTGAAAAAGCCCGCGAGTATATGGCGGGGGATAACCCAAACTGGCTGGGTGATTACGCCCAGCTACGCCAGCTTAACGAGCTTCTGACCCCCTACAGCCAGCAGGTGAGCGGAACCAGCATCTACTACACGCCCACGCGTGCGCTGCTGGAGTCAGTAGTACCTGAAAATCTTCCCGCTCAGGAAGTGAAATGTGCTGTTCCGGGGATCGGCATGATGCGCCGTGTTGATAGCGCATCTCTTCGCCATGCACTATACGATCAGGTCGCGGGGGAGCACACTATTGTAACCGCCCCCAATGCTTCAGCGGCAGCTATCGAAACCAGCCCGGAAGATACGGCAGGCACCAAGCTGCCGGTGCGGTTTGAGTTTTTAACCCCGCAACAGTGCGAGCGTTTTCGCGGGGATGCCCGGTACGCAAACGCCCTGGGGTTCAGCTGCCGCCGCCCCGACGTAACAGTACTAGCCGCATACGGGGTGGAGGCGGAGGCAACCGATCCGATTGCTCTGGTAGGTGCAAGCGATGACTCGCCGCTCATGCGTCAAATAGGTGTTGACGTGCTTCCAGAATTTCGGCACTACGGGTTGGCTTCACGGATGATCCGTGAGGTGACTCGTATTGTACTCGCAGAAGGGTACCTGCCGTTTTACGGGACAAGCCCATCACACATACTGTCACAACGCACCGCAGCGGCAGCTGGCCTAACCCCCACCTGGTGGGAATTTGTCTCAACCAGCCTGCACGATATGCAGGTAGACTAAACGAGACGGAAATACTTGTTAGGCGCACGCGTTATATGGTGCGGATGGGCTGAGGCTGCCCAAGGAACTTTTCACGAAAACCCGCTACTAGAAGGGGAAAACAGATGAGCACAGAACCAGATTTGCACGCGATCGGCATTGATGAGAGCGTCACTGAGACCCATGAACGCCTAGCGGGACGAAATGTTCCTGTGATTGATGACCCCACTGGCGCATCCTGGGGCGTGTACACCGATCCGTCCGGCGCGAAGGTGGCTTTTGGCAGGGCGGAAGACGGCACGGAATACACTGATGCGAACCTAGAGAGCCCACACGCTTACCCGGCGCAGGGGTACCGTGTCTCGCATAACCTGGCGCACTTTGACCTTCTGGAGGGCGGAGACCGTGAAGGCCGCTTCCTCGCGTATGTGGATAACCCCACGGCCCTTACCCTGACCGAGCCGAATAAGGTGACGGTACGACCCGCCGCTCTTGGCGCTGAGGTTGTGGTCTATGCTTCGGAGGATGAGTATAAGCAGGCCCAGTCCGAGCATGATGGCCTTACCCTAGACGCGAAACATCTGAAATCACCGTGGCTTTTGGCGCTGCACAGTGGGGATGCCACGGGGGATGAGGCAAGCTCGGTAGCAATGTTCGCGGCGGTTGTTCAAAGTGCGCAGCTGCGCACCAATGAGCTGACCGGGCGGGAATTTCTGGTATGTTCTGGGAGAATCAGTAGTGCCGATGGCTATTGCTCTTCCTGCGGAGACGGCGCAAAACCTGCATCCCGGTGCCGTGATTGCCGGTGCGTTCATTATCGTTGCCTCCGTCGAGGTATAACCACCCCATAAGCGCACAATCCCGCATACTTAATCAATGTGAAGGCAATATAAGAGCCCTGACTAATGAGTAAATATGCGGGATTGTTTGTGTATTGTTGGATACCCTACAGCTCGGCCCCGTTGGAGGCGATCACACGACGGTACCAGTCGAAGGACTTCTTACGGTACCGGGCCAAGGTGCCTGAGCCGTCGTCGCTGCGGTCCACATACACAAAACCGTAGCGTTTTGACATCTGTGCCGTCGAGGCTGAAATCATGTCGATACAGCCCCACGTCGTATAGCCGAGCAGCTGCACACCGTCTGCAATAGCCTCCCGAACCTGCAGCAGATGTGCACGCAAATACTCAATACGGTAGTCGTCCAGCACCGTCAGCTCGCCGTTGGCCTCCACCAGCTCATCGCGAGCCCCTAAACCGTTCTCCACGATAAAGAGCGGCTTCTGCCAGCGGTCCCAGTACTGGTTCAGCACGATGCGCAACCCCACCGGGTCAATCTGCCAGCCCCACTCCGAAGCCGACAGGTGCGGGTTACTGACCCCGCCGAGCATATTGCCTGCCTCACGCTCCCCGCGTGCCGGGTTGCCGCTGGCGCAGGTAGACATGTAGTAGCTGAACGATACGAAATCAACTGTGTTCTTCAGATCCTGCCGGTCCTGCTCCGTGATCTCAAGCTGCACACCCTTATCCGCCAGTTGACGCATAAAATAGCCGGGGTAGGCGCCGCGCACATGCACATCACCAAACATATAGTTGGCTTGCTCAGCGTGTAAGGCTGCGAGCGCATCATCGGGGCTCGGGGTGAGCGGATAGGTAGGCATCGCCAGAATCATGCACCCAATACGCGCATCCGGGGCAAGTTCGCGTGCTAACCGGGTTGCCCGTGCTGAAGCGACTAGCTCATGGTGAATCGCCTGGTATAGCTGCTGCTCTGTCAGCTGCTCCTTAGAGGTGTTAATACCCCCTGACATAAACGGCACATGAAGGACTGAGTTAATCTCGTTGAAAGTCAGCCAATACTTTACCCGGTGCCCGTACCGTTCAAACAGCACCCGGCAGTACCGCTCGTAGAAGCTAATCAGCTTACGGCTCACCCACCCGTTATATTTCTCGGCAAGGTGCAGAGGGGTCTCGTAGTGGCTAATGGTCACTAAAGGCTCAATACCGTATTTTTCGAGTTCATCGAGCAGACCGTCGTAGAACGCTAGACCAGCCTCATTCGGTTCCGCTTCATCACCGTGCGGAAAAATCCGTGACCAGGCGATGGAGAACCTGAATACTTTAAACCCCATCTCGGCAAGAAGTGCAATGTCTTCCGGATAGCGGTGGTAAAAGTCAATACCCTCAAGCTTTAGATTGTCGGGTGTGGGAGTTGCTGTACGCGGGTTGAACCCGCCGCGGGGAAGCACATCCTGAATGCTGGGGCCTTTCCCGTCTTTATCCCAGGCGCCTTCACACTGGTTAGCGGCGGTCGCCCCACCCCACAGAAATCCTGGCGGGAACTCAGCATGAGGTTTTACCATGGGGATAGGTTGCGTATTAAGGGTGTGAGTAATGTTCTGCTCTTGATGCATGAGAGGAGCCCTTCTGCAGCGGTAGACGCATCCGATAAGAACACCATCGTAGCGCGGCAGAACCCGCGGATGCGTGTGACAATAGCCTTGATTTAAAGCCTACCCCAGGTGTGATTTCGTGACCACCTACACCGGGCGTGTAGGTAATACTTCGGAGCCTCGGTTATGCTTTAACAACGGGTGCGGCACCGGCCACGGCAAACGCACCTTCGCCGATATTTTTTGACCCTGAAAGGAGCGCCGACGGTGGCTCTCGACCCCCAAAAAATTGCCATGTACCGGCAAAATCTGCAACAGCTGGACTCCCGCCGCGTCCTCAAAAACAAGATAGAGTCGGGTATGTCTCCGCAGGAGGCGAATGAGAGCGCCGGGTTTAGCGAAGAAGAACTGAACACCAATATGCAGGCGCTGCCGGGTGTGCGACCTGTGAAACCCGGTTTTTCGGGTGCTGGCCCCGAGGAGATCTGCACCCGTTACGCTATTGGCGCCCTGACCAACGAGCAGCTGGCCGACGAGCTGACCCGCTGGGAGTACAACGTGCACGCCCAGTGGAACCCCTACCATGAGTTCCGGTTCTTTATGCCTGGCAGCTACGACGAGCTGGTGATGGCGTTTTATAAGAACCTCATTGACCCCACCGATCTGCAGGCGCTCGCCGCGCGAGGTCTACCGCTGCCTGCTGATTTGATTGAAGAGTGGGAGCAGGAACGAGAGCTTTTCGGGCACGTCACGGCGATTTACCGCAAGATGTTCTCCACCGCCGGTGCGCAGCGGCAAGCGCATGTGGTGGTGGGCGCCCCGGGGTCGGGTAAAAGCGAGTACATTGCGAACACTATTGAGGGGTGGAACGAAGACTATATAGTGATTGACCCCGAGCTTCTTGACCGGGCATTTTTGCGGCAGTACCTTGCCGAAGGCTGGTATGAGGCTCTAAAACCTGAGCCCGCGCGTGAATTTGAGAAGCAGGGGAATAAGCTGTTCCCTATGGATATTGCGACGATCGCCCGTGAAGATTCAGCGAAACTGGGGAGTATTCTTCTGAGCACGTTCGCGGACGAGGGGATGAACCTGATCCTGGAGGCAACGTTTACCCCGGGGTTTGTGGCGCAGCAGCTTGTGGACTATCTGAGCCGTAACGGATACAGCATTAATGCGGTACGGCTAACTATTGAGAAAGAACAGGCGGTTGAACGGTGCGAGGCACGCTATGAGCGGGAATACGAACAGGCCCTGACGCAGGGGCTTGACGCCCTGGGTGCTAAGCCCGTTGACACGGCGTATATTGACTATGTTTTTGAGAACTACGCTGAGGCTGAAGAAGCTCAGAAAGCGGCTGCTGGTAAGTAGGGTCTGGGCTTCAAAGACTGCTGTGGCGGGCACCTTCAAAGGTGCCCGCCACAGTTGCATAAAGGTGGGGTTGGCTGTTACTGCCCGTACCCGAGGGAGAACATCCAGACAGTACCGATGAGACCCCAGATAATAATATTCACGACCGAGGCAATAAAGCCCAGCCTGAACCATTCGCCGGTCTTAATGTACCCGGATCCGAAGTACACCCCGGCAGGCCCGGAAGCGTAGTGGGTGATGCCGCCAATCAGGTTACCGGCGAAACCTAAGAATAGTGCCGCAAACATGGGCGGGGTACCTGCTGCGATAGCTGCCCCGAGGAAGACCGCATAAAGCGCCACAATCTGCGCGGTATTAGACGCGAAGAAATAGTGGATGTAGAAGTATACGAGCGCCAGGACACCAAACGCTAAAGGCCACGCCATTCCACCCACACTGCTGGCGACGGATGCGCCGATCCATTCAACCACTTTAAGGGTTTTGAGATGATCGGCCATGCCTACCAGCACGGCGAAGAAGATAAGCGTGGACCAGGCGCTTGAGTTAGCCGCCATATCTTTCCAGGTCAGTACCTTGGTAACGAGCAGAATAGCGATACCCAAAAATGCGGCCGCCGTAGCATCCACCCCCAGGCTGGAGCCTCCGATCCACAGGATAAGCAGCACTATAAAGGTGCCAAGCATAATCCACTCGGGTCGGGTCATCGGCCCAATGCTTTTAAAGCTCTTCCCGGGCGTGAGCGGGGGCATCGGGGGTTTTCTTAATGGTGGGAGGGTATATCTTCGACATCACCCACGGCAGCACGATGAGGGCGGCTAGACCGGGGACGATAGCAGCCAACGCCCATGTTCCCCAGTCCAGGTGCACGCCTTTATCTTGCGCGAATTTCACGGCGAGCGGGTTGCCAGCCATGGCGGTAAGAAACATTGCTGAAGTGATCGTGTTAACCTGGGCCTCTGTCATGAGCAGGAAAGAACCAAGTTTTCGGCGCGATTCCGTGCTCTCATTGGTGGAGCCATTTACCTCAGCAAGGGATTTAATGATGGGGTAGATAACCCCGCCTGCACGGGCCGTATTGGATGGGGTGGCTGGGGCAAGCACCAGATCGGTAATAGCCATACCGTAGGAGAGCCCCAAAGAAGACTTACCCAGAAGAGACACAAAAAGAAGAGCGATGCGTTTGCCCAAACCGGTGATAAGGAACCCGTCGGCGATAAAAAATGCCGCAACAATAATCCATATGGCTGAGTTGCCAAACCCGGCGAGCGCCTCTTTTTTAGCTGTCATCGTGCCGGTAATCATGGCTATGGCTAAACCAGTGAGCGCTATGGATGGGGTGGGCAGCGGCTGGAGGATGAGACCAAGGATGGTGCCAACAAAAATAGCGGCCATGTGCATACCGCGCGGGTCTACCCCGGGCGGGGCGGGAATAAACCAAATAGCTAAGGTGACGATAACGATGGCCGCAACTTTTAGTGCAAGAATGGTGCGTTCTTGTGACGCACCCGTCGTGTGAGGCGGCGGGGGTGCGGAGGCTCCCGTTGCTGTATCTGGTGCAGCCGTGGATTCTTTGGGCGAATCCTCCGGTTTCTGGCTCATGGCGTTCTCCTTCGGACCAGTATGGTCTATAGTTTACGCGGTTCGATGCATGTGTTTAGGTGGTTTTATGTGGGAATTTACGATACTGTTTTTCCTGTTCTCTATAAGCATACCCCTGGCAGGTCAAGGGAGAAAGGGGTAGCTAAACCACTAGTGTGTCTGACATTATGTCACTAAAACCCACACAGAGTTACCCGGTGGGCAAGGTTCACCCGCCACGAGCCTTATAGCTGACCTTAAAGAGACACAATAAACCCACTGGTTCTTTGAACAGAACCGTTACCTGCGGTGAATACGGGTACACTTGAACCCGTGGATATCCTACGCGAAACCGGTGAAACAGCCGGTGGAATCATTGCCCGTTACGACGAGACACTCACAATTCTGCGCGAGGTTGCGCACCGGCGCCGAAACGCCACTTTGCGCATCTACCAGCCCGAAGCCACCGTTGCCTTTGGACGCCGTGACGAACTCAACCCCGGCTTTGCCCAAGCCGTTACCGCCTGCAAAAACATGGGTTTTAACGTGCTCGTCCGCAAAGTTGGTGGGCATGCGGCAGCCTACCACCCGGGGTGCCTGGTTATCGACCATTTTCAGCCAGCTGACGATGCGAAAACCGGCAGCAACCTACGCTACAAACTTTTCGGCGAGCTTTTCGCCCGGGCACTACAAGATGTTGGTGTGGACGCAGCCGTGGGGGAGATACCCGGAGAATACTGCCCCGGCGAATTTTCGGTGCACGCCCGGTTAGGAGGCGAACGTGCCGGAGAGCGCATAAAACTGGTCGGTACCGCCCAGCGCGTTGTCTCTGGTGCCTGGTGGTTTAGCACAGGCATCGTGGTCGCCGACTCGGCTCCACTGCGGTCTGTCACCGAGCGTGTCTATGCAGCACTGGGGCTGCCGCTTGATCCGGCAACCATCGGCGCCGCACAAGAAGCCAATCCAGCACTGCTCATGGAGGATTTGGAAGACGCCATCCTTGACGTATACGCGCAGAACGGGTTCCACTAATGTGCGGCCGGTACGGGCTTGAGGCGCACTACGGCACCTCCCTGGGTGGGGTGCCGCTCACGGAGCCTTTTACCTCGTGGAATATTGCGCCCACCCAGCAGGTCCCAATCCTGCTGAACCGCCGCGTAACCCGTACCGCTCAGGGGCAGCTGCCAGATGCTCCGCGCCGCCCCGGCGTGCACCGGCTGGGGGTATCCACCCTAGACACAAGCGGAACCTACCGGGAAATATACCGTGCCCGGTGGGGCCTGATTCCCGACTGGCACCCCTGGGACGAAGACCCTAAACCTCCCTCCCTTACCTTCAACGCCCGCAGTGAAACCCTTTTTGAGAAAGCAAGCTATGCCCGTCCTGCCGTCACCGGGCACTGTGCAATACCCACCAGTGGCTACTACGAATGGGGTGTACAAGGCAGCACCGTCACGGCCCGAGGCACTGTTAAAGAACATAAAATACCGCAGCGTATCGGCCCGCCCGGTCAGTACCTGTACCTGGCGGGGCTGTACGCCTGGCATAAGATAAACCCGGTATCAGCAAAAGCGCTAACCGGTGGAGGGTATGAGCCGCAAACCGGCCAGTGGCTTTGACGTTCACAATCCTCACGATGGCTTCACCGCGCTCTTACACCGGGCAAGACGGCTCACCGCTTTTACGGGAACTTGGGCACATTCACGAGCGAATGCCGCTGCCGCTCAACCCTGCTGCTGTCAACGGACAACCGAGCACCCTTGACGTATGGTTGGGGTCGGGGCGTGTAGCCAGCACCCCAGAAGATAGTCGCATGCCTACAATGGGCGTGAGTGACATGCACGATGCTCGTACTGCTCTGGAACAGCTTCAGCACGCCGCCTACCCTCAGGCAGCCCAATGGCGTGTACGGCAGGTTAGCAGCCGTATCGGGAACATTAAAAATAACGATAAGAGCGTACTGGAACCTGATACGAACCTGCTCACCCTGCTAGACTCCGATACATACGCTGAACATACCACCAACCCGGAAGGAACCCATGCGCTGGGCACAGATTAAAGACCAGAAAGGCACCCGCGCCGTCTGCCTGCACGAGCAGACCGTGTATGAGTTCCCCGCCAAGCTCGGACCGCTGCTGCAGTTTTATGGGCGCTACCGGCTGAATTTCGGGGACCCCAAGAATGCGCTCGCTATTATGCGTGAAAATGGGGCGACTACGCTCGGGCACGGGATGCAGCTGTGGGAATCGCTGAATTTTGTGCAACCGATTGACCGCCCCGGTAAAGTGATCTGCGCGGGGCTGAACTACCGGGACCACGCCGCTGAGATGGGGTTTGAGCTCCCTGAGTATCCCGCGATTTTCGCTAAATACGCTAACGCTTTAATCGGCCCGCGTGATGAGATTCGTATGCCCGCCCAGAGCACTAAAATCGACTGGGAGGTTGAGCTTGGGCTGGTGGTGGGTCAGAGTATGAGCGGTGTGAGTGAAGAGCAAGCGCTGGAGGGGCTTCTGGGGTATACGGTCACGAATGACGTCTCGGTACGGGACTGGCAGGGCCGCACCAGCCAGTGGTTTCAGGGGAAGAACTGGGATAGGATGACCCCTTTCGGCCCGGTAATTGTCACCCCGGATGAGGTGGATCCTGTGGCCGGTCTGGCCATGAGCTGTGAGGTGGATGGGGAAATCCGCCAGAGCGGCACTACCGCCGATATGGTGTTCACCCCGGCGCAGCTGCTCTCTTACCTGTCAACGTTTATGACGCTTGAGCCGGGCGATGTGATTCTCACCGGAACTCCGGCGGGTGTGGGGCTGTCGTATCACCCGCGTCGGTGGCTGAAGCCGGGGCAAACTTTGGTAACCCGTATTGAGGGGATTGGGGAGCTGGTTAATACCTGCTCGCAGCCGCAGTAGCACAGCCACCGGCCAGCGGGCAGCTGCGCGGAACTGCTGCGTGGGTGGTGGGGCGCCTCCCACCCGGCGTTGGTTCGCGCATCCGCTCTAAACATGGGAAAATGTTAGATGGCTATGCCTATTATCTGTGGCGAACACCCTTGAAAGGATTGAAGCGAGTGGCTCCTCTGTCGAAGAACCCGCCCGTCCCGGCGGCCACCGACCCCGCGATTATTCGCAACTTCTGCATTATTGCGCATATTGATCACGGCAAGTCCACTCTCGCTGACCGTATGCTCCAGGCAACCGGTGTGGTTGCCCCGCGCGATATGAAGGCGCAGTACCTTGACCGCATGGACATTGAGCGCGAGCGCGGTATCACCATTAAATCTCAGGCGGTGCGTATGCCGTGGGAGGTGGAGGGCACCTCCTATGCGCTGAATATGATTGACACGCCCGGCCACGTGGACTTCACCTATGAGGTCTCTCGCTCGCTTGCCGCGTGCGAGGGTGCGCTGCTTCTGGTGGATGCGGCGCAGGGTATTGAGGCGCAGACCCTCGCTAACCTGTACCTGGCGATGGAAAATGATCTCACCATCATCCCTGTCCTGAATAAAATTGATCTGCCCGCCGCGATGCCCGATAAGTATGCCGAAGAACTGGCGCACCTTATTGGTTGTGAGCCCGATGAAGTTTTGCGGGTCTCCGGCAAGACCGGTGAGGGTGTGGAGGCCCTGCTGGACCGTATCGTTGAGGGTATTCCCGCTCCCGAGGGTACGGCGGACGCGCCCGCCCGCGCCATGATTTTCGACTCCGTGTACGATTCATACCGCGGTGTGGTCACCTATGTGCGTGTGGTAGACGGCAGACTGGAGCCGCGCCAGAAAATCAAGATGATGTCTACTGGTGCTGAACATGACCTATTGGAGATCGGCGTCATTTCCCCTGAGCCCATCCCCTCGAAGGGCCTGAGCGTGGGGGAGGTGGGGTACCTTATCACGGGTGTGAAGGATGTGCGCCAGTCCCGCGTGGGTGATACCGTCACAAGTGCCCATAAACCGGCGGAGGAGTCGCTGGGCGGCTATGAGGACCCTAAACCGATGGTGTTCTCGGGGCTGTTCCCCATCGACGGTTCAGACTACCCGGCGCTGCGTGATGCTCTCGATAAGCTCAAACTTAACGATGCTGCGCTCATCTATGAGCCGGAAACCTCCGCGGCACTGGGGTTCGGGTTCCGCTGCGGGTTCTTGGGGCTGCTGCACCTTGAGATCGTGCGGGAGCGCCTGGAACGCGAGTTCAATCTCGACCTGATTTCGACCGCCCCTAACGTTATTTACGATGTGGTAGACGAAGCGGGTAATGCAAAGCGTGTGACGAACCCGAGCGAATTCCCTGAGGGTAAGGTCGCTACCATTCGTGAACCGATGGTGGCGTGTACGATTATTGCCCCCAGCGATTACATTGGTGCAATTATGGAGCTGTGCCAGTCACGCCGCGGGCAGATGGGTGGCATGGATTACCTGTCTGAAGACCGTGTTGAGATGCGGTACCGCCTGCCGCTGGCCGAGATCGTTTTTGACTTCTTCGATCAGCTCAAGTCCCGTACTCGCGGGTACGCATCGCTGGATTGGAAGTTTGACGGCGAGGAAGAAGCTGACCTGGTGAAGGTCGATATCCTTCTTCAGGGCGAGAAAGTGGACGCGTTCTCTGCTATCACCCACCGCGATAAGGCGTACTCATACGGTGTGATGATGACCGGTAAGCTGCGTGAACTCATACCCCGCCAGCAGTTTGAGGTGCCTATCCAGGCTGCCATTGGCTCCCGTATTATTGCCCGTGAGAATATCCGTGCGATGCGCAAAGACGTGCTTTCGAAGTGCTACGGCGGCGATATTTCGCGTAAACGCAAGCTGCTGGAAAAGCAGAAGGAAGGCAAGAAACGCATGAAGATGGTCGGCCGTGTTGAAGTGCCGCAAGAGGCGTTTATTGCCGCTCTTTCTTCGGGTGAAGAGAAAGAGAAGAAAGACAAGAAAAAGTAGCCGATACAGTGTGGAACACGGGTAGGGCTGTTGCTGCGTGAGAATTCCCGCGCGGTAAAGCTCTACCCGTATGACTTAAACGCACCTATCCCGCAAAAAGACTCATACGATACTTGGTGAGGAGGCACCCCGCTTGGCACCCGCACAGCCCTCTGGCGCGCCCGCGCCTCGTGATGGGCGTATACCCGCGTCCTCCGCCCGGGGCTGTGAGAACCGTGATTTCAGCCTCTATGTGCATATTCCGTTCTGTTCGGTGCGGTGCGGGTACTGCGACTTCAACACGTACGCCACCGAAGATTTCGGTGACGGGATAGGGCTGGGCACTTACGCAGACGATGCCATTGCCGAGATTCTCTTTGCCGCCCGAACGCTTGAAGCATCCGGGGTGGCAAGGCGCCCGCTGCACACGGTGTTCTTCGGCGGCGGCACGCCCACGAAACTTCCCGCGCGAGATCTGGTGCGTATTCTGCAGGCCGCAGCGGATGTTTTTGGAATCAGAACGGGCGCTGAAATCACCACCGAAGCTAACCCGGATTCGGTGACCCGTGACGATCTGTTCGCCCTCAAGGAAGGGGGATTCACGCGTGTTTCCTTCGGTATGCAGTCTGTAGTTCCTGAGGTGCTGCAGGTGCTTGACCGTACCCACACCCCCGCGAATGTTCCCAAAGTTATTGCGTGGGCACAAGAAGCTGGCCTGCAGGTCTCGGTTGATCTGATCTATGGTTCGCCCGGTGAGACACTGGAACAGTGGCGGCGCAGCGTGAAAGCCGCAATTTCGTACCGGCCCGACCACATCTCGGCGTACTCGCTCATTGTCGAGGATGGTACCAAACTTGCCGCACAGATCCGGCGCGGCGACTACACCATGCCAGATAGCGACCTGATGGCCGATATGTACCTGCTCGCGGAGGAGTATCTCACCGACGCCGGGTACAGCTGGTATGAGGTGTCGAATTATTCCCTCATCGCCGCAGACCCGCAGCGACCATAATTTGGCGTACTGGCGTAACCAGGACTGGTGGGGAATAGGACCGGGAGCACATTCACATATAAACGGTACTCGGTGGTGGAACCTTAAACACCCTGTTCCTTATGCGCACCGTGTACGGGCCGGGCAGTCCCCGGCAGCTGCACGTGAGATTCTGGATGCCCCCACCCGGGCGTTTGAGACGATTATGCTCATGATTCGGGTGCGGGAGGGGCTGCCGGTACGTGAGCTGCTGGCGGTGCACGACCCCCAAGAACTCGGGGCTTCGCTGCGATGGCTGATAGCTCAGGGGCTGATTGATCCAGAGGCTCTGACCGCAAACGCAGAGCCGGATCCTCACGCACGGGTGCGTCTTACGCTACGCGGCAGGCTTCTGGGAGACGCCGTGACCCGTGAACTACTCCCAGAGATTGATCACAGCACCTAATGATTATATTTAAGGTTTAACCTTATGGAAGTTCATCGAATCTGTTAGACATCAGATTGAATGTTAGATAAACTGTACCCGGCGGGGTGAGTTATGTTTAAGATTTCAAAAACATAACTTCCTTGCTGAAGTTGAGTGAATACGGCTGTGGGTCTCCGGTGTCGGAGGCCCACAGCTGCATCTACACCCAATATGCGGTGCCTGTTGGCACGTTGTACCTATGCTTTGACATGCTGCCACACAATGGCATAACCGTACCCCGAGCATAGCCACCCGGGTAGCAAGGCATCAATAGTAAAAGTATCGGGGTTCTAGTTCTTATCGAAGTACGATTTCTCCAGTAGGCGCGGGGTGAAACGGTACGTGTACGCGTACCCTTTAGACGCTTTCGACCCACCAAGCATTGCCCCAATCGCCATGAAAATCCAGGCGAGCGCGGCAGCGGGTAAAGCAACATTCCCGATGTTCGGGATCAGACTGGCCACCATAAAAACAAGAATGACGATACTGGGAACGAGAGTAAAGTCCATCGCTTCACGCGCCTCTTGCTCAGCGAACCCTGTGCCACGCCCGCGGTACTTGAGATAGATCGCGGCGGAGGGGAGAAACCCGAGGATGCCGCCGAAGTGCGCAAAAGAAGCAATGGTACGTTCTTTAGCTTCGGAAAGCTCAGAACTTGCCGACTGAGTATTGTGAGTCACGAGTATCCTGTGTATTGTTTGAGCGTTTTGTATAGTGGCTACCATCGCGCAGAATCGTGGGTGGTAGCAAGCTTTATTGTACCGGGTTTGGGAGCCCTAAATAACCGTTGCGAGACATTGACAGCGGGTTTTTGAGAAAATTTTTTGATTTTCTTCCCTTGTGGGAGGCTATTTGCGGCAACTTGAAGCTGCTTTCTAGGACCCCGGCTCGGTTAGAAAATCAATGAGTGATTCCACTGGACCCAGCAGGGCCGGATCGAGATCCGTGTATGAATCCACCCGAGATAGGATGCGCTTCCAGGCGTTCGCCACGTCTTCTTGCGTGGCGTGCGGCTGACCTAACCGACGGAGCGTACCTTTCTTCCAGTCTTCCCCGTGCGGCACTGCGGGCCACGTTTTTAACCCGAGTTTTGCGGGTTTCACAGCCTGCCAAATATCAATAAAAGGGTGCCCCACAATTTTGACGTTCCCAGCCGCACCTGGAACAGCCAACGCCTCAGCAACAATCCGCTGCTCCTTGGTGCCCTCAACCAGGTGGTCCACCAGAATGCCCAGGCGGCGCCCCGGTGCGGGACTAAAGCTCCGGATGGCGGCAGCTAAGTCGTCCACGCCGTGCAGCGGCTCCACCACAATGCCTTCCACCCGCAAATCATGGCCCCACACTTTCTCAACCAGCTCCGCGTCATGCGTTCCTTCAACCCAGATGCGGGAGGCGCGGGCAACCCGAGCGGGGGCGTTCTGCACCGCGACAGAACCGGACCGCGAAATTTTCTTCGCGGGCGCTTTGCGGGCAGCCGGGGCGATGACCTCAATAGGCTCGCCCTCCAGCAGGTAACCGTGCCCGAGGGGGAAATTACGTACACGCCCGCGCGCGTCTTCAAGGCCGAACACCAGCTCACCCCCGATACGTTCGGCACGTACCACCTCACCCACCCAACCGCTCTGGGTGTCCTCAAGAAGCAGGCCGCGCTGCAGTGGGGATCTGACGCGGGGCCGGTGGGCGACGGTTCATCGCATCACTGGTAATATCTTGCGCGCCCCAGCCGTAACGCTCGCTCATAGTGCCTCCCATGCTCGTGTGGTGAACCCTCCCATTCTAAGGGAACCGATAACTCGCCGTGGGCGAAAGGCTGTCTGCGCACTGGGCGGTAGCTGGTAGCATAAACTACGGTATGAGTGCCTCGCCCTACGGCGTCCCACGCTATGACCGGCAACCGGTGCGCCCCACAGCTAAGGGGAACCACCGATGGAAGTGACTCATGCTGCGCATAACCTCCACATTGAGTGCGCATGGGATGTATCCGCTACAATGTTCAACCGCGGGCACTGTGCAACACACCAACCGCCGCGTAATCGGCCTCTGAAAGATAACAAGGATAAACAAGCACGTGAGCGATCACTACGCAACCCTGGGCGTTTCCAAAGACGCCAGCCCCGAAGAGATTAAAAAAGGCGTACCGTAAGAAGGCACGCCAGCTACACCCCTGATGTGAACCCCTCGGCTGATGCCGCCGAAGAATTTAAAACGAGTAACCCTCGCCTATGAGGTGCTCTCAGACACCGAGAAACGCCGTATCTACGATGCAACTGGCGACGAGCAAGGACGCGCTGGAGGGTTCGGGGGCGCCGGATTCGGCGGGTTTGGTGGTGCCGGGTTCGGTTTCCAAGACCTCTTTGACATGTTCACCGGCGGTCAGCAGAGCGGGCCTGCCTCCCGCGTGCGCCAGGGCCAAGATTCTCTTATTAACGTCTCCATCAGCCTGCGCGATGCCGTGTTCGGTGTAGAAAAAACTATTGACCTTAAAACCGCTGTCACCTGTCAGTCGTGCCAGGGTGAAGGCACCGCCCCCGACACGCACCCTGAAACATGCGACACCTGCCACGGCGCGGGGTACATGCAGCGCCGGGTGCAGTCCATCCTTGGAACCGTCATGCAGCAGGTTGAATGTCCCACCTGCCACGGGTACGGCACCGTCATTAAGCACCCCTGCGCCGAATGCAGCGGTAAAGGCCGGGTCAGGGCCAATGAACCGGTTACCTTCACCGTGCCTGCCGGGGTGAACGACGGCGCCCGCATCCGCCTGCGCGGCAAGGGTGAGGCTGGCCTCAACGGCGGACCGAACGGCGACCTTTACATTGATTTGAGGATCAAATCCGATAAGTACTTTAACCGTGAAGGTGATGACCTGCTCACCACCGTGAACGTGCCCATGGTGGCTGCCGCCCTTGGCACCGTCATCCCGTTGGAAACTTTCGACGGACAGCAGCAGGTCAATATCCCCGCCGGGTCCCAAAGCGGAGACACCGTCACCCTACCCGGGCTGGGTGCAGCCCGCCTGCATGAGGACCGCCGCGGTGACCTGCGGGTACGTATCCAGGTCACCACCCCCACCAACCTGAATGAGGAGCAGCGCACCATGCTGCGGCAATTCGCCGAACTGCGGGGGGAGAACCTGCAGGAAGGCAGCCACGTGAAACAAAAACACGGGCTGTTCTCCAAGCTCAAAGAGCAATTCAAATAACGCACAGATGTGGGTGGCCCCTGCCGAAGGCGGCCACCCGCCTGTTTAACCCAGGAAGGCACGATGAGCGCACCCGTTTTCTACATAGCACCGCAGGAGTTTGACCCGCTCACCCCGGGGACGGACTTCGAACTTACCGGCCCCGAAGGGCACCACGCGAAGGTGAAACGTGTTGAGAACGGTGAACGCATCGACCTCGCTGACGGGCAGGGGCGGCGGGCGTTAGGCACCGTTGAAGCAACAACCACCGGCGGCATCAGGGTGCGTATCATTGAGATTCAACATGATAAGAACCCCCTGGAGGTGTATGTGGTGCAGGCGCTCGCTAAAGATGGGCGCGATGTGCAGGCCATTGAGACAGCCACCGAACTGGGCGTCACAGGGGTTGTGCCGTGGGGCGCAGACCGCTCAATTGTGCGGTGGAAAGGGGAACGGGCCGCTAAGGCTCACACGAAATGGCGGAATACCGTTGTGGCTGCGGCGAAACAGTCGCGCCGTTCCCATATCCCCACCGTATACGATTTGCACTCGACCCCCGAACTTGCGGAGCTTATTGCCGAGGTGAGGGCACAGGGGGCGGCGGTTTTTATACTGCATGAGCAGGCGAGTGAACGCCTCACCACTCTACTGGGGCAAAGCGCCGGGGAACGGCTGGGTGAGATTTACCTGGTGGTCGGGCCCGAAGGGGGCATCAGCGAACGTGAAGTTGAGATGTTCACGCAGGCGGGCGCATCCCTAGCCCTTTTGGGTACCGAGGTACTGCGTTCCTCAACCGCAGGATCCGCAGGGTTATGCGCCGTTAATATTGCCCTGGGCAGGTGGTAGGCACGGCTATACTTAAGGTTTATACACTAGCCAAGGAGCTGATATGACAACTACCTCCCGACCGCTTTCAACGGCCCGCACAGTCTCTTTTAAGAGCGCCGCAGAGATGGTGGCGGTGCTCGGGCCGCAGGATGCCTACCTGTCGCTGATTGAGGACTATTTTGAGAGCATCAGCGTGCACCCTAAAGGGCTTGATCTGCTGATTACCGGCCCGTCTGAGTCGGTGAACACCGCCGCTAAACTGCTCAATGAGCTGCGGGTATTAGCCAGCCACGATACGCAAATTACGGTGCAGGTCATTCACCGCCTCATGGGTATGCTCACCGATGAGCTAAAAGATCCCGCCCGTTCCCTATCGGCGAGCATCCTGTCAACGCGGGGAACCACGATCCGCCCCAAAACCATAAACCAGAAGAAGTATGTGGATGCGATCGATGCGAACACCGTCATTTTTGGTATTGGCCCAGCCGGTACGGGTAAAACATATTTAGCGATGGCTAAGGCGGTGCAGGCGCTGCAGTCCCGCGAGGTGAACCGTATTATTCTGACCCGCCCCGCTGTGGAGGCGGGGGAGCGCCTGGGGTTTCTGCCGGGCACCCTGAACGATAAGATCGACCCGTACTTACGGCCCCTGTACGATGCGCTGCACGATATGCTGGAGCCTGAGACGATCCCTAAGCTCATGGAGGCGGGCACAATTGAGGTGGCCCCTGCTGGCGTATATGCGCGGGCGTACCCTCAATGATGCGTTCATTATTCTGGACGAAGCCCAGAACACCACCGCGGAGCAGATGAAAAATGTTCCTCACGCGCCTGGGGTTTGGGTCGAAGATGGTCATTACCGGGGACGTGACCCAGGTTGATCTGCTGGCGGGCAGGCCTCCGGCTTTAAAGCAGGTGCGTAATATTCTTGAGGGCGTTGAAGACATTCAATTCTGTGTCCTTGAATCTCAGATGTGGTGCGTCACGCTTTAGTGTCGAATATTGTCTCAGCTTACGACCGGTGGGGTGAAGACCAGAAGGCGATGGAACGCAAACGTAACCGGAAGGTCAAGCGTGCCACGATTGAGGCGGCGGCTGAGAAGCTGCTGGATCGTGCCGGATCACGGGGATGCCCCAGCTGGGGCCAGGCGAGAGACTCCCGGAACCGGTAAGGAGGTTTAACCGGTGGCGGAGCTAGAATTTGAGATTGAGGAGCCAGATACCGGTACCGAACCAGAAGCCGATGCGCTGGTTCGGGAGTCTTCGCAGCTGTTGACACTGCGGTACTGACCCGGCTGGTTGAGCACGCCTTTAACCGGATGCGGGTCAGCCAGAGTACGCACCTCTCCATTGCTATTGTGAATGAGCGTGAGATGGAGCGGATACACCTTGAATGGATGGACCTTCCCGGACCTACCGACGTCATGAGCTTCCCCATGGATGAGCTGACCCCCGGCACAGACACCGAACCAGCTACGGGGATGCTGGGCGATATTGTGCTCTGCCCCCCGGTGGCCGCACGCCAAGGCGCCGAGGCTGGGCACTCAACCCTTGATGAACTGTGCCTGCTTACCGTGCACGGGATCCTGCACTGTTTAGGGTATGACCACGGTACCGCTGCGGAAGAGGCCGAAATGTTCGGTATTCAGCGCAGCATCCTGAAGAGTTCCTGGGCCGTCCCTGCCCCCGTCGAGACCCGCCACTGAGGACCCTTCCGTGACTTTCTTACTTGCTTTCCGCAGCGGTACTTGCGGCCACCTGCGCGTACACCATTACCGCAGCCGAGACTGCTTTCACCTATTTACCGCACCAGGAAGCCCAAGAGCTGGCGTTCAAACGCCCGCACACGCGGCTGGCGCGGGTGCTTGAGCACGCCACCGGGGAGAATCTGAGAGGTACACGCACCCGCTACGGTTAGCGCGTATCCTCAGCACCGCCATCGCTAGTTTGACGACGATGCTTGCGATCCTGAGCTGATTGACCAGCACAGTGTTGCGGCAGTGCTCACTCTCGGGGTGGTGTCCCTGGTGGGGTACCCGCTGCTGAGTGTGGGGGCGCGCTACGGGGCGTAACCGGTCTGTGGCCGTGCTGAAAATGCTCGCAGCGCCCACCTATTACACGGCGCTGCTGCTGGGGCCTCATCACCCGTGCCTTAGATGTGCTGGTGCGTGTATTCTCGCCCCTGGCGCACCCCGGCCGCACCTGAAGGAGTTTTCGCTCAGGAGGAGCTGCGTGAGTTTCTGGACCGCGCCTCAGAGGCTGAAACCATTGAGGGCGATGAGGCACAGATAGTGCAGTCTGTTTTTGAGATGGACGATACGCGTATCCGCTCCATCATGGTGCCCCGCACCGACATGCTCACCATTGAGGCAAACGAAACCCTCAAAAATGCCACCACGCTGTTTCTTCGCTCCGGCTACTCCCGGATGCCTGTGATCGGTGAATCAACCGACGACATTCTGGGTATTCTGTACCTTAAAGATGCGGTGCGGGCCCGCCTGGCGACCGCCGATAGCGCCCACGGCGGCGAGGAGCCCACCATCATCTCACTCATGCGCCCGGCACATTTTGAGCCCGAGTCGAAGCCGGCACTGGATCTATTGCGCCGTATGCAACGTGAATCTACCCACGTTGCCATTGTGGTGGATGAGTACGGCGGCACTGCCGGAATGATCACCTTAGAAGACATTATTGAAGAGCTGGTGGGGGACATCTCCGACGAGTACGATAACGAGAAGCCTGACTACGCCCTGCAAGAAGACGGCAGTTTCAAAGTGTCCGCCCGGCTGGGGGTTGAACAGTTAGGGGAGATTTTCGGTATTAACCCTAGAGGACGAAGAAGTAGACACCGTCGGCGGTCTGCTCGCCAAAAACCTGGGGAAAAGTACCCATTGTCGGTGCTGAGGTGACAGTTAACGGTATCCACATTCGGGCGGTAAGCGCTGGCGGGCGCCGCCACCAGATCGACACGCTGCTCGTGTGGGCACAGCCCCCGCATGAGCCCGAACAGAACCACTCACCTGAAGAGACCGACGAATAGCCCCGCACCCCGTGCATAATGCGGAACAGGTGCGCAATAAACCTGAGGTAAACAAACACCCGCGCAGCTGGTTCACAGATAATTTTCAGACTCACTCTATAGAATTTTCACTTACATCATGGAGGAATTAATGGACATCGACCTTACAGCGCCCTTTACCTAGCTACCCGGAGGGTTTCCGATCCGGGTTTGCGTCACTGGTGGGACGCCCCAACGCGGGGAAGTCCACTCTCACCAACGCCCTGGTGGGGCAGAAAGTGGCGATTACCTCCAACCGTCCGCAGACCACACGCCATACCATCCGCGGTATTGTGCACAAGGACGACTACCAGCTGATCCTTATTGACACCCCCGGCATTCACCGGCCCCGCACACTATTGGGGGAGCGGCTGAACGACCTGGTGGCTGGAACCCTCTCACAGGTGGATGTGCTCGGGTTCTGTATCCCCGCAAACGAGAAAATCGGCCCCGGCGACCGGTACATCGCCTCGCAGCTTGTGGCCGCCAGCAATAAGCCTGTGGTGGCGATCGTTACCAAAGCCGACACGGTGGGAAATGAGCAGCTCACCGAACAGCTTCTAGCGGTTCAGGCGCTAGGCGAAGAAGTCATGAGTGCAGAGCGCGCCAGCCGCGCTCAACGAGCAACACACCGCACCAAGCAGGGGAGCGGCTCCAAAAAGGCGCGTAAAAACGACGCCGTTCCCTTCGCCAAAGGCAGCGGCCCGGCAGCACGCCGTGCGGCAGGAACCGTGCAGGAAGAACCTCTGCCCGTGGACGGTAAAGGCGGCTGGGCAGATATTATCCCGGTCTCAGCGGTACAAGATTTTCAGGTGGATGCGGTCGCTAACCTGCTGGCAAGTTACACTCCCACATCCCCGCCTCTTTACCCCGCAGGGGAGCTCACCGACGAGCCAGAAGCCACGCTCATTGCAGAGCTTGTGCGTGAGGCAGCTCTTGAAGGCGCCCGCGAAGAACTGCCCCATTCGATAGCTGTTACTGTTGAAGAAATGGAATTTCGCCAGGGGCGCCCTGAACACAACCCTCTCCTTGATGTTCACGTTAATCTTTACGTCGAGCGCGACTCGCAAAAAAAGCCATCATTATCGGCAAAGGCGGGTCAAACCTGCGTAAAATTGGTGCGAAAGCACGCGAACAAATCGAAACGATGCTCGGCACCCGCGTGTATCTGGGCATCCACGTGAAAGTCGCCAAAGAATGGCAGTCTGACCCGCGGGCACTAAACCGCCTCGGTTTCTAGTACTCGCCTGAACCCACCGCAGAAAGCAAGAAGGTATGACAGAAAAACCTCCTATGATCAGCAGCGGCCGCCATATGCGCAGCAGCATCGCGAAGTCTGCACGCACAAGTGGATCGCCCTGTTCAGCGCCTGTATGCTACTTGTCGTGTTAGGCTTCGGCGGCGCCATCGCGTTACGCCTGCGCGCTAACCTGCACACCAATGAGCTAAACATTGGTGACTACCAGGGGGCGCTGGAGAACGGCGCACTCGACATCCTGGTGATTGGCTCAGACACGCGTGCCGGTACCGATGGTTCATACGGTGAAGACGACGGCAAAGCCGCCCGCGCTGACGTGATGATGCTCCTGCACATCAGCAAAGACCGTAAGAACGTAAACGTGCTCTCATTCCCGCGTGACTTGATGGTGTCCATTCCTAAATGCACCGACCCCGACGGCAAAGTGTACCCCGCTGAGGACGGCGTACAGATTAACGAGTCTTTGGGGCGGGGCGGCCCAGGCTGCACTGTGGCGACCATCAGTAAACTCACCGGTGTGCAAATTGACCACTTCATGCTGGTCGACTTCAACGCCGTGAAAGAGCTGTCGAAGGTTGTAGGCGGCGTTGAGGTGTGCGTGGATAAGCCGATTGATGACGAGTACACCAACCTGAAGCTTCCCGCCGGCCGGTCAACTGTTGAGGACGAGCAGGCGCTCGCCTTCTTGCGTTCACGCCACGGCTTTGGTGACGGCTCCGATATTGGTCGTATTCAAGCTCAGCAGGGGTTCATGGCGGCCCTGCTGCGTAAGGTGAAAGCCGAAGGCACCCTGTCTAACCCCTCGCGGATGGTGAATATTGCCGAGGCTATCACCCAGAACGTGACCGTGGATAAGGGCCTGGGCAATATTAACGAGCTGGTCGGTATCGGCGGCACCCTAGGCGGCGTGGACCTCTCGCAGGTGGTGTTCGCTACCGTACCCACCGAGCCGTGGAGCCAAGACACAACCGTCTGCAGGTCACCTCCGAAGCAGACTCCGTCTTCAAACGCCTGCAGGATGACCAGTCGCTGAGCAGGGAGAAGGCCGCCCCCGCAGCGCAGGAGCAGCCCAAGGAGCAGAGCGCACCGGCTGACCATTCCACGAATGTTACCGTGGTGAACGCAACCAACCTGGAGGGACGCGGCGCGGCTATTAGCCAGGTAGTGAGCGGGCTGGGGTACACGAACGTGGCCCCCACCTCCGCCGCTGAGGCGGCACAGTTCTCCGCCGTCACCCTACGCGGCCGGGCATGAGGCTGAGGCACGCGAGATTGCCGCTAAGCTCAACATTGGCCGAGTCTCTGAAAGCGCGGAGGCAACCGGTGTGACTCATGACCGTTGGCACCGACTTCCCCAAGGGCGAGACCATGGAGAAGCAGGAGGCGCAGATCGCGGGCAACGCAAACGGGCAGACTGCTGATCAGGAAACCCTGCCAGCACGCCTTCGCCTTCAACTAGCGGGCTAGGGGCCAATAACCCCTAGCGTGTAGAAAAGCTGGGTGGCGCATATTGAGTGCGTCACCCAGCTTTTTGTATCGCATAGTGAAAGCGGGTGTGCGTGGCGGGTGGGCGGCTCTTCGGCGTGGTAGCGTAAAAGGTATGAACGATACCGGCGTGAGGATTCTAACCCTTAGTTGCTGGGGCGGGGTTCGCTTAACCTAAGAGCCGCACCCGTTCCAGCGATATATTGCGGCACCCACCACGTGCCTTAGGCACAAGACCTCACAGGAATGAATATGCAGAACCGTCAGACTCCCTCACCCATGCCGGTGCACAAGTACCGTCCGTTCCACGAGCAGATCGCCGTTGATTTGCCCGACCGTACATGGCCGAACAAGGTCGCTACACAGGCCCCCACGCTGGTGCGCCGTTGATTTACGTGACGGCAACCAAGCCCTGGTTGACCCCTATGAACACTGAGCGTAAGCTCGCCATGTTCGATTTGCTGGTGCGCATGGGGTACAAAGAAATTGAGGTGGGCTTCCCCTCAGCCTCACAAACCGATTTCGACTTTGTACGGACCCTCATCGAAGACGGGCACATCCCCAATGATGTGACAATCCAGGTGCTGGTGCAATGCCGTGAACACCTGATTGCCCGCACGTTTGAGGCCATTGAGGGCGCCCCAAACGCCATTGTGCACTTCTACAACTCAACTTCCGTGTTGCAGCGCCGCGTGGTGTTCCAGCGTGATGAGGACGGCGTTCTGGACATCGCGTTACAGGGCGCGCGCCTGTGCAAGAAGTTTGAAGAGCAGATGATCTCTAACACGAATGTGCTCTACGAGTACTCGCCAGAGTCATTCACCGGCACTGAACTGGAATTCGCAGCGCGCGTATGCAACGCTGTCGCTGACGAATTAGGTGTGGGTGTAGACGGTAAAGAGCTGATCGTGAACCTGCCCGCCACCGTTGAGATGGCCACCCCGAACGTTTACGCGGACGCCGTCGAGTGGATGCACCGCAACCTGAAGAACCGTGAACACATTGTGCTGTCCCTGCACCCGCATAATGACCGCGGCACGGGCGTGGCGGCAGCCGAACTGGGGTACCTGGCGGGGGCCGACCGCATTGAGGGGTGCCTGTTCGGTAACGGTGAGCGCACCGGCAACGTAGACCTGGTGACGCTGGGGCTGAACCTGTACACGCAGGGCATTGACCCGCAGATCGATTTCTCCGATATTGATTCTGTCCGTAAAACCGTTGAGTTCTGCAACCAGCTGCCCGTGCACGAGCGTTCCCCTACGGCGGTGACCTGGTGTTCACGGCCTTCTCGGGGTCGCACCAGGACGCTATTAAAAAGGGATTTGAGGCTCTTGAGGCCTCAGCCGCACAGCAGGGCAAAACGATTGACGAGGTGACGTGGGAGGTCCCCTACCTGCCGATCGACCCGCGCGATGTGGGCCGCAGCTATGAGGCCGTGATCCGCGTGAACTCACAGTCCGGCAAGGGCGGGGTGGCGTACCTGCTGAAGAGCGAGTACGGGCTGGATTTGCCGCGCCGCGCCCAGGTTGAGTTCTCCCAGATCGTGCAGGAACGCACCGACACTGAGGGCGGGGAGATGACCCCGCAGAAGCTGTGGAACATTTTCACGGACGAGTACCTGCCCGCCCCTGAGGATCAGGAACGTTGGGGTAAGTACCGTATCGAGTCGATTAACATTGACTCGGCGGATACGGGGGCAACCACTCTACGCGTGAGCCTGAACGTTGAAGGCCGCACCTACAACCGCACCGGCACCGGTACCGGCCCCGTGGATGCGCTGCAGAACGTGCTCAGCGCTGAGGGCGTAGACATTCGGGTCATGGACTACTCGGAACACACCCTCTCCTCCAGCTCAGCAGCGAACGCCGCCTGCTACATTGAGGCAGCCGTCGATACGCGTGTGCTGTGGGGTATTGGCATCGACAGCTCCACCACCCGCGCCGCATTGAAAGCCATGATCTCGGCGGTAAACCGCGCCCTGCGTGACGTATAGCTGAGCGCGTAGCCTGGAAAGGCAGAAACCACCTGCAACTAAGCGGTGGCCTACGGTTGAGAAGCACCCCTCTGCTGATCATCCGGGGCCACCGTTTAGCGTGTGGGATACCCCTCACCAGGAAAGCGCATGGGCGGGCGGCCCTCAGCGATTTTCCCAACCACTAAAGACCATAGAATCTTTACACCCCTATTTTCTGCTCTCAAAGTTCATAGGCACTGTGGGGTATGCTGGAAGGCGTGGAATGGATTCAAGCTATTATTCTGGGCCTGGTGCAAGGCCTCACCGAGTTTCTGCCAATTTCGTCCTCGGCGCACCTGCGTATTGTGGGGCAGCTGCTGCCCGAGAAAGCCGACCCGGGCGCTGCGTTCACCGCGATCACCCAGCTGGGCACCGAAACCGCTGTGCTCCTCTACTTCTGGCGTGATATTGTGCGCATTATTTCGGCCTGGTTCGGCTCACTCACCGGCCGGGTTAAGCGCAGCAACCCGGATGCGCGGATGGGCTGGCTCATCATTATCGGCTCCATCCCCATCGGCATTCTCGGCCTGGTTCTAGAAGACTACATTGACTCCACCTTCCGGTCCCTGTGGATTGTTGGCACCATGCTGATCGTGTTCGCAGTGTTCCTGGGGTTGGCTGACCGGTTCGGCAAGGAGCAGCGGAAGATTAAAGATCTTACCTTGGGGCCACGGCCTGGCGTATGGTGCGCGCAGGCGCTCGCCCTGATCCCGGGTGTTTCCCGCTCTGGCGGTACGATCATGGCGGGCTTGTTCATGGGCTACACCCGTGAGGCGGCGGCACGTTACTCGTTCCTGCTGGCGCTGCCTGCGGTGTTCACCTCGGGCCTGTATAAGGCGTTTAAAGTGTTTACCGGGCACGAGGCGGGCGGTTACTACGGTATTCCTTCCACCCTGCTGGCAACTGTGATTGCTTTCGGCGTGGGGTACCTAATGATTGCTTGGTTCCTGAAGTATGTTTCGTCGAACTCGTACGGCTTGTTCGTGTGGTACCGTATTCTGCTTGCGGCGCTTATTTTCTTGGGCCTGGGATTCGGGGTTATTTCTTCCTAGAATTTCGCTTGCCGCTTGGCGCACAGAAATACCCGTTTGCGGTTTGCCGCAAGCGGGTATTCTTGTAGGTGATATTTTTATGCCTTTGAAAGGATGCTCATGCGTGCTTGGGATGCGCCCGCCCCTGTTTCTCTGCCCGGTTCGGCGCCGCTACCGCGTATCTTTGATACCGCCGCAAATACCGTGGTTCAGCTTGAAGAACCAAAGAAAGCGGGACTGTACGTGTGCGGTATCACCCCGTACGATGCCACGCATATGGGGCACGCATCCACCTATGTGGCTTTTGACCTGCTGAACCGCGCCTGGCGGGACGCCGGGGTTGAGGTGACCTACGTGCAGAACGTTACCGATGTGGACGACCCGCTGTTGGAGCGTGCAACCGCCACGAACGTGGACTGGCAAGAGCTTGCGAAAGACCAGACGGAGCTGTTCCGGACCGATATGGCGGCTTTGAATGTGCTGCCGCCGGATCATTATGTGGGGGTGGTCGAGTCGATTGATTGGCTGTTCCCCGTGGTTGAGGGCCTGCTGGAGCGTGGCTTGGCGTACCGTGTGCCGGGGTTTACAGACGAGAAGGGTGTGCAGCATCCTGACGGGGATATTTACCTGGATGTGAAAGCGACCCAGGCACTACCGGCGAATGAGGAAGGGTACTCGTGGGCGCCGGGGCAGGTGAGCCATATGAGCCGTGAGGAGATGCTGAGTATTTTTGCGGAGCGCGGCGGTGACCCCGACCGCCCGGGCAAACGTGACGCCCTGGACCCGCTGCTGTGGCGTGCCGCCCGCGAGGGCGAACCGTCGTGGGAGGCCGGTGCGCTGGGTGCGGGCCGGCCCGGCTGGCATATTGAGTGCACTATGATTGCCCGCCGTTTTGTGAATGGGCCGCTGACGGTGCAGGCGGGCGGCTCAGATTTGACGTTCCCGCACCATGATTTGGGGGCGGGGCATTCGTGGGCGGTGGATCATCGGCCGCACGCCCGCCACTATGCGCATACAGGCATGGTGGGTCTTGACGGGCATAAGATGAGCAAATCGCGCGGGAATTTGGTGCTGGTTTCTAAACTGCGTGCAGCCGGTGTTGACCCGAACGCGATCCGCCTGGCGATTCTTGATAACCATTACCGGTCTGACTGGTTCTGGACCGATGATTTGCTGCATAAGGCGGATGCGCGCCTTGAGACGTACCGCCATGCCATTGCGGCAGCCACCGGGGATGATACTGAGGGCGCCGTAAAGACTCTAGATAAGGTGCGCGAGTATTTGGCGGATGATTTGAACGCGCCCGAGGCGCTCAAAGCGCTGGATGCGTGGGCTATTGACGCCCTCACACGTGCCCAAACGACGAGCACCAGTGCGGCGGCACCCATGGGTGGGGCTGAACTAATCCGCGATATTTTAGCGGCTCGTTTGGGCGTGACCCTGTAGGTTCCAGGCAGAGCTTTATATCGAAAAACACCCCGAGGGCTGACCTGCGGGGTGTTTTCGCTGGTGGGTTGTTAATATTTTTGTGCGGAACAGACAACGGTTGACATATAAACCTGTTTTTATATAAAGTTGTCTTTATGGAAAATGGTTCAGCCCATAAAGATTGGGAACATGAGTTTGGCGCATCGGTGGCTATTTTTTCAGCATTGGCCCACCCGTTACGCCTAGCTATTGCCCATCATCTTGTGGAGCGCCCACACAGCGTTAGCGAACTGCATTCATGCTTGGGTATCTCCCAGCCGCTTGCCTCGCACCACCTGCGTATTCTGCGTGAAGCGCATGTTATTGAGGGGCAGCAGCAGGGCAGGGCCACCATATACAGCTTGAAGGATCATCATATTAGTCACATCGTTACTGATGTGCATGCCCACACTAAGGAGCAATCATGACCACCGTAGCACCGCACCGTCACTCCGAGGCACATGCTCACACCCACGGCCCCAACTGCGGGCACCAGGCAGTGATTCACCTGGATCACGTGGACTACCTGCACGATGGCCACGCACACCGTGAGCACGATGGCCACTACGACGAGTGCAACACCTGTTCCTGCGGCAACTGCAACGACCTGTGCGCTAACTGCACCTGCGCCGATTGCGCTTGCCCCACCTGCAACCACGCCGTGTGCGAGTGCGCTCACTGCAGCGACTCCTGCGCTAACTGCGCATGCGAGGACTGCGCCTGCTCAACCTGCCAGCACGCAGCGTAAGTTTCATACACTTATAGACGGTGCCCCCGCATCCTACCGATGTGAGGGCACCGTCTTTTTTGTGTACGCGCATCACGTGCGCAACAGGGGTTTACCGTGTGGCCCGCTCTAGAAGCTGCAACACGTTCTGGAAGGTGTGGCCGGTTGCTTCGGTCATACCCTGCTCACAGGTTCGGTTTGAGGATATGTATGCGGCGAACTCGTGCTCGTTCAGCTCAGCGGTCTCGGCACGGGTAGCGCTCTGCGTGAGCTCGGGGTGCAGCATGCCGCGGTCACCCGCGTAACCGCAGCATCCCCAATTTTTGGGAACGTACACCTGCTCACTCATGGCGTTTGCAATCTTCTCGAACGCTGGCTGCACACCCAGATGAGTCATCGAGCAGGTGGGGTGCAAAGCCAGCGACGGCAGGGGAGCTGACACCGTGAGTTTCGGCAGCAGCGTATCGGCGGCGAACTGCACCGAATCAATCAGCTTCAACTGAGCGTAATCTGCTTCGCCCGCGCCCAAGCCGTGCGTGATTTTATGCTCTAGGGCGGCGGCAACTTTCGCGCGCATCACCTCAAGGCCTTCGGTGCATGATGAAGCATCACACACGATCGGGATGCGTCCGCCGTCGGTCGCCTGCCATAGTGCTTTGAGTACGCGGTCACTCATAATCGAGTAGCCGTCTGTGTACCCCTTGGACTTCCACGGCGTGCCACAGCACATTTGGTCGATGCCTTCGGGAACCCGGTATTTCACACCCGCACGTTCGCAGAGGCGAATGAACGCCTGGGTCGCGTTCACCGGGTCGTGCTTTACCTTCACCATCAACACCGCCGAACATGGCGTTCACGCAGGCGGGGAAGAACACAATATCGGGGTTTGCTTCCGCATGGGGAACGCGCGGCGCGCCGCCGGCAGACAGCCCCTTCTTATAGGCGGGCACCATGTCTTCGCCGAAGAGTTTACGGCCAATATCGGTGGCTCCGCGCACCACCGGGAACGGCAGCATTTTTGCGGCCGTGAGCGCTTTACCCGCCACTTTATCGATTGTGCCCCAGTGTTTTGAGGCGAACTTCCACCCGGCGGCACCGAGCGCATCCTGGTTCTCGGCACGCAGCCGGCGCACCAAATCACCCGTGTTAATCAGCACCGGGCAGCGCGTAACGCACATGCCGTCTACCGCGCAGGTATCCACACCGTAGTATTCGTATTCTTGGCGCAGACGCTCGGCAAGTTTAGTATCACCATTAGCCTCTGCCGCAGCAATTTCGCGGCGCAGCACAATGCGCTGGCGCGGGGTCAGCGTCAAATCCTTAGACGGGCACACCGGCTCGCAGTACCCGCATTCCACACACCGGTCGACTTCTTCCTCAACGGTTTCGGCAACTTTCAGGTCGGTGGCGTAATCGGTGTCTTCCTCGGCGAGAACCACACCCGGGTTCAGGAAACCCTTCGGGTCGATCAGGCGCTTAATCTCACGCATCACCTCGAAGAGCTCGTCACCGAATTGGCGGCGCACGAACGGGGCCATAATACGCCCGGTTCCGTGCTCTGCCTTGAGTGAGCCGTCAGCATCCAGAATGAGCTGCACCATTTCTTCGGTGAACTCGCGGTACCGCACAAGCTGTTTGGCGTCGCGGAACTGCTCGTTGAGCATGAAGTGAATATTGCCGTCTTTTGCGTGCCCGAAAATCACCGAGTCCTGGTAGCCATGCGCGTCAAAGAGAGCGGTCAGATCGCGGCAGGTGGTGCCGAGCACGTCCACCGGGACCACCACATCCTCAAGCAGCGCGTTCGTGCCGGTGGGGCGGTTGCCTGCGACCGTGGTGTACAGTCCGCGCCGCGCAGCCCAGAGCGCGTTACGCTCGGAAAGTTTGCTGGTCATGGTGACTGGCGACACCACCGGGAGGGCATCAAACATGGGTGCGGCAGATAGGGCGAGGTCGGTGAGCTCCTGCTCTGAATTACCCTGAAATTCCACGAGAAGAGCAGCATGCTCGCGCACATCAATGGCGGCAAGAGCCTCCGCCGCCTGCCCGGTACGCTGCGCCACACGAATACTGGTGGCGTCCAAAAGCTCAACCGTGGCCAGGCGGTTGGCCACAAGCTCCGGCACGGAACGAGTAGCATCCAGCAGGTTATCGAACACGAGCAGACCGGTCGAGACGAATTTAAGAATGGGCAGAGTACGGTAGGTTGCGGACGCCACGAACCCGAGAGTTCCTTCGGAACCAATCAGAAGGTGCTGCAGAATATCAACCGGGGTGCTGTAATCCAGCAGAGAGTTCACGCCGTAGCCCATGGTGTTCTTCATAGAGTACTGCTGGCGAATACGCGCAACCGATTCCGGGTTTTCGACCACGCGCTTGCGCAGACGCAGCAACCCTTCGTGAATTTCGGGTTCGAGGGCGCGCAGGCGGGCATCCGCATCGGGCGCAGAAGTATCAATAACAGTTCCGCTGGGGAGCACGAACACCATAGATTCCAGCGTGTTATAGGTGTTGAACTCAGTACCGGAAGACATACCCGAGGAGTTATTGGCGACCACCCCGCCAATAGTGCATGCCGACCATGAGGCCGGGTCAGGCCCGAGCTTGTACCCGTAGGGGGCCAGCATATTATTGACCGCCATCACCGTGGCGCCGGGCTGAACGCGCACCCTTTTACCGCCGTCAAGCACCTCAATTTTCTTGAAATTACGGCGGGTATCGACCATCAGCCCGTCGCCGCTTGCCTGCCCTGATAGAGAGGTGCCGCCCGACCTGAAGGTGAGCGGCAGGTTGAAGGCGCTGGCGGCACGGAAAATATCGGCGACCGCCTCCGCAGAATCGGGGCGTACGATTCCGGCGGGCACCAGCAGGTAGTGCGAGGCATCGTGCGCGATAGCGAGCCTGTCAATTTCTTTAACACTGGAATCGAGGGTGTGCGCGCGGGTTTCAGCGAGCATATGCTCAAGGGCGTTAGTGTAGGGGGAGTTTAGAGCTTCGGACGTGTTCGATACGACTGTCATGGGTCTTATCTCCTTAGTGATGAAGGCACAGTGATTTCCTATCCTTCCAGTATGTGCTTTTGCACACGTTATGTCTGCTTAGCTTTGGCTAGGCTTATGCCCCGGAACACATGCTTAACTAGTGAGATGGCGGGGCTGCTGAGACACGCTCACCGCACCGCTACCTGAAAATCTTGGGAGTCTATCAATTCGTGGATCCATCAGCTTAACCTGGTGCCGAATAATGAGTGGCGTCCAGCGGCGTTATGGGCTTTTAAAGCATATGAAGGCGATAAGGACTTCCTGAACTATTTCCTGAAAAAGCTTGAGCGGTTTGTAGCTGGCCTATTAATCCGCAGGATACATTCTAATTACCGCGCGGCGAAATATGCTGAGCTCCTGCGTCAACTCCTCAATGGGGACGGTTTAGAAGTTAAAGCTTTTGACCTGTCTGCTGAGGAAAAACAGGAGATGATGAAACAACTGAATACCGAGATCTATCTACAGCCGCAGTATATGCTGGTACATACTTATGCGCCTTAACTCTCTTGCCGCCGGACACTACGAAGTCTCAAACAATAAGAAAATTGCAATTGAGCATGTCCTTCCACAACACCCTGACCCGGATAGCGGCTGGTCTCAGAACTTCACTGAACCAGCGGTAGAGTACTGGACTAACCGTCTGGGTAATCTGCTGCCGTTAAACCGCAAAAAGAGGAGGACAGAAGCGCAGGGTTTTGAGTTTGAGAAGAAAAAAGAGGTTTATTTTGGCTCAATTGTGTCGGATTCCATTATTTTCACCCTGACAGAACAGGTTATTAATGAAACCGAGTGGACACCCACTGTGGTTGAGGCCCGCCACAGGCACATGCTAAATACCCTATATGATGTTTGGTCACTGAAATAATTTCTGTTTGCAATATTAATAGTTGTTGATATTGGTACGGAACTTGGAAGGCTGTGCGCTCCCGGAATTGGGGGCGTGCGGTCCTTTCGGCTGCTGGTAGTCTTGAATGTGGGCGAGGTACCGCCGGTAGGCTTTGTGCAGTAGAGAATGTGGGGGAGAAGAATGCGGCTTTCGGTGCGTGAGCTTGAGGAGCGCGTGGGTGCGCTGGCCGGGCGCAAATATTTTAGTCAGGAGCTGCTGTATGATTTGTTGGCGGCGTATGGCCGTTCTGCTAGTAGTATTACGCGCCTGCGTAAGGGGGATCTGAATGTTGCCCGGCACCCGGAGGCGGGCGAGGTGGCCCAGAAGAACGTGGTGTATTTTAGGCCGGTGCCGCGCGAGTCGAGCACAGATGAGCTGCTGGAGCTGATGGGTGAGCTCACCGACGCCGAGTATGTGACCCGCTACAGCCCGCGGTTTGTGCTGGTGACTGACTACCACCGGCTGCTGGCTTACGATACGCACACCCGGGAGACGCTGAACACCCCGCTTGGGGAGATTGGCCAGTATGTGGCGTTTTTCTTGCCGTGGGCGGGCATGGAGAAGACCAACTACATTTCGGAGCATCACGCCGATAGGAAGGCGGCGGATAAGATGGCGGTGCTTTTTGATGAGCTGCTGAAGGTGACTCCGTCGCTGAAGGAGACGGCTCAGAGCCGCCATAACTTGAACACGTTTTTCTCCCGCCTGCTGTTCTGCTTTTTTGCCGAGGATACGGAGGTGTTTACCTCTAACCAGTTTACGAACGCGGTGGGGTCCCTCACCCTGAAGGACGGTAGCGACACGCATGAGGTGATCGCTCAGATTTTTGCTGCTTTGGATGCTGAGGCCCGGGAGGATAAGCCGGCGGTGGCGGCCGGTTTCCCGTACGTGAACGGGCGGCTGTTTGCGGTGCAGCCGGGCCAGTATGTGCCGGTGTTTAATAGGCGCGCCCGCGAGCTGCTGCTGGAGTTGGGGGCTCTTCAGTGGGGGGATATAACCCGGATATTTTCGGTTCCATGTTCCAGTCGGTGATTGATGCGGGGCAGCGGGCTAACCTGGGGCAGCACTATACGAGTGTGCCGAATATTTTGAAGACGATTGAGCCGCTGTTCCTGGATGATTTGAAGGCCCAGCTGGAGGCCGCGGAGGGCTCACCGAAGCGGCTGCGTAAGCTGCTGGATAGGATCGCGGGGATTAAGGTGTTTGATCCTGCCTGCGGGTCCGGCAATTTTTTGGTGATCGCCTATAAGGAGCTGCGCAAGCTGGAGCACGCCATTAGGGAGCAGTTGCAGCAGCTGAGCGGGGACTACCAGTCGCAGCTGCTGCTGGATTCTGTGGTGCGGATCGAGAATTTCTACGGGATTGAGATTGATGACTTCCCGGCCGAGATTGCGGTGCTCTCCCTGTGGATTGCTAAGCACCAGATGAACGTGGAGTTCAAGCGGAAGTTTGGCACGAGCATCCCGCTGATTCCGCTGCGGGAGGCCGGGGCGATACGGTGCGGCAACGCCGCCCGCCTCGACTGGCAGGAGGTGTGCCCCAATAATGGCGAGGAAGAAATCTACCTGATAGGCAACCCGCCGTATGTGGGCTCCAGTATGCAGACTAAGGAGCAGAAAGAAGATTTTTCTATTGTATTTGGGAAACGAAAAATATGGTAAAAAATTTGGATTATGTATCTCTTTGGTTTATTAAAGGGGCAGACTATATATCTAGAAGTAATTCTCAGCTTGCATTTGTAGCAACGAACTCTATTGTTCAAGGCCTTCATATTTCTATGCTTTTTCCGCATATTCTTACCGAGCATGTTGAAATTGGCTATGCGTATACTTCTTTTAAGTGGACAAATAATGCCAAGGGTAATGCAGGTGTTACGGTTATTGTGCTAAGTTTACGACCAGAAGGTATCAAATCACCTAAGTATATTTTTTCTGGGGGAGTGCGAACTGAAGCGAAGAATATTAATTGGTATCTTCTAGATTCACCTAATATAGTTCTAGATTCTCCCCGTCATCCTATAAGTAATGAATTTCCACCTATGGTTTATGGTAATAAGCCTAGTGATGGAGGTAATCTTTTTCTCGATATCCTGGAGTATCAGGATCTAGTTACTGCTCACCCCGATGCTAAAAAATACACTCACCCTATTCTGGGTAGTGCAGAGTTTATTAATGGTAAAGATCGCTGGTGTTTGTGGATTACAGATGAACAAGTGAAAGATGCATCCGAAATCCCTCTATAGCAGAGCGTTTAGAACGTGTGCGAGCTATGCGCTTGTGTAGCAAAGCAGCCATTACTCGTGAGTTCGCCAGCCAGCCACATAGATTTCTCCAACTCTCTTATAAAAAAACAGATTCTTTAATTGTTCCAAGTGTTTCATCAGAGCGTCGTGAGTATATTCCAATTGGTTATTTAGGCCCAGAAACAATTATCTCTAATCTGGCCTTCGCCGTATATGACGCTGAGCCGTGGCTGTTTGCCCTGCTGACTTCGCGTATGCATATGGTGTGGACCCGCACTGTAGCTGGGCAGTTAGAGACTCGTATCCGCTATTCTAATACGGTGGTGTACAACAATTTCCCGGTTCCCGAGTTGTCGGCTCGCTCTAAGTCGGAGTTGACGGATGCAGCCCTGCGCGTGTTGGATGTGCGGGAGTATCACAGCGAGATGACGTTGGCTCAGTTGTACGATCCGGACACCATGCCGCAGGATTTGCGTATTGCCCATGAGCAACTGGATCTACTGGTGGATTCTCTCTACCGCGATATCCCCTTCGCCAGCGACGATGAGCGCCTCAAACGCCTCTTCAACCTCTACCTCAAACAGACCGGCGGCAACCCCGAACTCTTCTAGAAAATCCTTTAGCATGCTTACAACAGATACGGAGTCACAGGCCTGGGTTGCTATTGTGGTAATATTTCAACGAAATATACCTCGTATTTTCAGTACAAATCGACCGATTGGATAATAATGGCAAAATCAGTATTCTACTCATTTCACTATGATCGCGACGTATTTCGTGTGCAGCAGGTGAGAAACATCAATGTGCTTGAAGGGCAACCATTGCTCAAGGCTCAAGAATGGGAAAGTGTAAAGGAACAAGGAGATGATGCGATCAAGGAGTGGATTGACAAACAGATGAACTACAAAGAAGCTGTTATCGTTCTTGTTGGTAAAGAGACAGCAGGACGCAAGTGGATTAATTATGAGATTAATCGAGCGTGGGATATGGGTATGCCTTTACTGGGTATACACATTCATGGGCTTGCAGACAGGACAGGTGAGACTGATCCGAAAGGTCGCAATCCTTTTAACCCAAAATGTGGTATTGAACTATTCGATCCTACTGTTCCTGGTAATTCAAAGGCTACATATAATAATATCGTAAAGAATCTTGAGCTCTGGTCTAGGCGTGGCGTTACGAAACGATGATGTACGAAGCTCATTGCTCTTTTTGTAGTATTGTTCAGGAGGATGACCCAGGCGTTCGAGAGGTCTATCGTGACAGTCAAACGGTTGCTTTCTTCCCTAAGGAGCCCGCAACACTTGGGCATACCCTTGTTATCCCGACTAGGCATACTGCAACCATATGGGAGCTTGAACTGAAGGTAGCTCATGCTCTCACCGATACTGTTCATCGGCTGTGCGCTGGGGTTCGGGATGCGCTGCATCCAGAGGGTCTCAATATTATTCAGTCAAATGGTAAGGTAGCGACTCAGACTGTGCCCCATCTGCATATACATGTTGTGCCCCGGTGGGCAGATGACGCCATGGGGGATATATGGCCTGTTTCACCACAGATAAGTGAGGATACGAAAGACAGGGCAGCATCTTGTATCCGGTTAGCGATGCAGTAACATGACGCAACCTGCACGGGAAGATATGCGAGCACATCTCAGCATGATTCAAACGATTATTACGAGAATGTCAACAGCATCGTCGAACGCTAAATCCTGGCTTTTGCCGGTTGTCACCGCCACATACGGATTTGCAATGACCAAGCCGTCATGGAAGATTGGGTTGTTGGGTATTGTAGCGGTGCTGTTGTTTGCTTTTATCGATGCGAATTATCTTCGACAGGAGCGCGCCTATAGAGAGCTCTATAACCGTGTGGCCAGTGGTGATGAGAGAGTCCCACTATTTTCCCTTAATCCATCAGACGCCAATGATCAGATACTCACTGTTGACGATGATATACCCTCTAATGCGGGTTGGAAACAGCGTCTTAAAGTTCGTGTTGATCGATGGATTCCTCCATGGAAAGTATGGCGATCCTGGTCTATCACACCATTTTACGGAGCGTTTTTGCTTGTCGGTATCGGTGTAGTGTGTACTTCACGATAGTCTAACCGTAACCACTCATAACCTTTTTATCTCCCCACCCCGCTACACTTGTGCGTGTACCCTTTGAGCGCCCCGATGAGGAGATCACCCCGTGATTAATGCCGTGAATGTCAGCTATGCCCAGTCTGGTAGTAGTGTGAATACGAATGAGTTGGGCATGCGTGAGATGCAGCAGAGAGTGTATGAGCATCGTAGCGCGCAGCACCTGCTGATTAAGGCCCCGCCGGCCTCGGGTAAGAGCCGCGCGCTCATGTTTGTGGCCCTGGATAAGCTGTACAACCAGGGTGTGCGCAAGGTGATTGTGGCGGTGCCCGAGCGTTCTATTGGCCAGTCCTTCGCCAGTACGGACCTTACTTCTCACGGGTTCTTCGCGGATTGGACGGTGGACCCGGCTAATAACCTGTGCACGCCCGGCTCTGACTCCGGCAAGATTCAGGCATTCATCCGCTTCCTGGAAAACAGCACCGATACGGTGCTGGTGTGCACGCACGCCACGCTGCGTTACGCCTACGAGAAGCTCACCGCCGCCGACTTCAACAACGTGCTGGTGGCCATTGACGAGTTCCACCACGTGAGCGCGGACCTGGAAAAATCCAACCTGGGCGCCCTCATCCACGACCTTCTGAAGAACTCCACCGCGCACATTGTGGCCATGACAGGCTCCTACTTCCGCGGGGACAGGGTGCCCGTGCTCTCCCCAGAAACCGAGGCGAAGTTCACGCCCGTCACCTTCAACTACTACGACCAGCTCAACGGGTACCGCCACCTGAAAACCCTCGGCATCGGCCACCACTTCTACCAGGGCACCTGGTACGACTCCCTACCCGAAATCCTCGACCCGAACAAGAAAACCATCCCTACACATCCCGCACGTGGGATCGGCCGAATCCACTAAAGACAAGTACGAAGAAGTCAACCGGGTGCTGGACGCCATCGGCACGGTCGAATCCGTAGACGAAGCAACCGGGGTGATCACCGTGCGCAGAAAAGATAACGGGCAAACCCTCAAAGTGGCGGACCTGGTAGACGATAGCGATTTCACCAAGCGCGCCCGGATCCTCGACTACCTCACCACCGTAGCCGCTAAAAACAGGGACGGGATAGACATTATTATCGCCCTGGGCATGGCCAAAGAAGGCTTCGACTGGCCCTACGCCGAGCACGCCCTCACCGTAGGCTACCGGGCCTCACTCACCGAGATCATCCAGATTATCGGGCGCGTCACCCGCGACAGCGAAGGCAAAGCCCACGCCCAGTTCACCAACCTCATCGCCCAGCCCGACGACGCCCAGGACGAAGTGACCGTGGCCGTGAACAACGTGCTCAAAGCAATCACCGCGTCCCTACTCATGGAGCAGGTGCTGGCCGAAAACTTCTCCTTCAAAAACCGCGCCAAGCCGGGCGACGCTCCCGAACACTCCGGCCAGCTGCTCATCGAGGGTTTCAAAGAACCCACCACCGCCCGCACCCAGCAGATTATCGACATGGACCTGAACGACCTGAAAGCCACCGTGCTACAGAGCGAAAAACTGGTGCGCGCCGCAGCCGCCGGCGTGGACCCCGAAGTCATCAACAAGGAGCACATCCCCGGCATCATCCGCGAGCGCTACCCGGACTTGAACGCCACCCAGGTGGAGGAGGTGCGCCAGGCCCTGGTGGTTGACTCCGTAGTCAAAAACAGCGACATTAAAACAGTGGGCGATAACCGGTTCATCATGATGCAGCACAAGTTTGTGAACGTGAACGAGCTGAACATTAACCTGATCGACAGCGTGAACCCGTTCCAGCGGGCCTACGAGATCATCTCCAAGAACATCTCCAAAGACACCCTGCGGGTGATTAGTAACAATATTGCAGCTGGCCGCATCGAAGTGACCGAGGAGGAGGCACGCATAACCTTCCCGAAGATTCAGCGGTGGGTTAAACTCAACGGGCGCCGCCCCAACCTGCGCGCTGACGACCCGGTGGAGCGCCGCTACGCCGAAATAGCCCTCTGGTTGCAGCGCGAAGGGGAGCGGCGCAAGCGAGAAGCGGCCCAGCGGCAGGCGGAACAGCGCGAACAGGACGGAGGCGCCCAGTGACCAGCCCCGATAAGCACACCGGCCCGCAGCAGCCCAGCGCGGAAGCCCCGGAGGAGGAACTGGCCACCTACTCTAGTCTGGATGATATTTTCGCTACCGGCGACCCGCTACTGGAGCCTGAGCTCAAGCCCGTGCCGCCCAGCAGCGAGGAGCGGCTGGTGCGCTCTTTCGCAGAGATCACCGAGTTCGTGCGCGAGCACGGCCGGGAGCCCTCGGCCGAAACCCACAACATTAGCGAGCGTAAGCTGGGCGCGCGCCTGGCCGGCATCCGCATGAATGACGAGAAGATGCAGCTGCTCGCCGCCCACGACGAGCTGCACCTGCTCACCGAGGAGGAGCCGCCGGCCAGCCTGGACGATATTTTTGCCGGCGATAACTTTGATGAGCTCATGGGGGGAGTTGGTGGATGACGCCGGCGGCCTGACGGACATGAGCACCCTGCCGGACCCCGTGAAGGCGCCTTCCACGCCCGAGAGTGTGGAGCGCCGCCACCAGGCCGAGGACTTTGATGCCTACCGTGAGCTGTTCCCGCGCAAGCACCGCGAACTGGCAGCGGGGCAGGCGCGGCAGATGAAATATAGCGCCATAGACCGCGCGCACCTGAACTCCGTGGTGCATGAGGGTGCGTTCTTCATCCTGGGCGGGCAGATGCTCTACATCGCCGATTTTGAGAAGGATGCCGCCCGGCCTGCCAGCCCGGAGAGCCTGGACCCGGTGCGGCTGCGCGTGATTTTTGAGAACGGCACCGAGTCGAAGATGCTACGCAACTCGTTCCTCAAGCGCCTGGTGGAGGACGAGCACAGCACCGTGATCGTGCCCAACGAGCCCCTGGACGAGACTAACCTACTAAAAGATGAGGGCGTCACCGGCACCCTGTACGTGCTGCGCACTCTCAGTGACGACCCACAGGTGAGCGGCTACCCCAACCTGCACAAGATCGGGTACACCACCACCAGCTTGGAGAAGCGGCTGGCCCGCGCACCGTTTGAGCCGGCCTACCTGAATGCCCCGGTTGAGGTGGTGGCCTCCTACACCCTGTACGGGCTAAATGTTGGCAAAGTAGAGAAAACGATGCACCGGCTCTTTGCCCCGGCTCGGCTTTCTATTAAGCAGACGGCGGCTAATGGGCAGAGCATTAATATTGTGGAGTGGTTCGATGTGCCCCTGCCCGTGATTGATAAGGCCGTGGACCTGTTGGGTAAGAACCAGCTGCACGGCTACAGTTACAACCATGAAACTCGGCAGCTTGTGAAGCATTAGCACCAGCGTAGTTAGGCCCACCCGAGTGCATATTTATTTGTTAGAGGAGTATTTTTATTCATAAACCTATAAGCTGCCGTTGATGGGTGCGGCGCGGTACACTGGGTAGGGTCCGTGCACCCGTAGAGTGCGGGCATTCGTTTGTGCGCCACCGTGCGCCTGGCCCTTGTATCGCCGGGATTCGGGGCGCGCCTGAGAATCAAGGAGAGGCATGTCTGCCGTAGAAAACCCAGCTGTGAGCATCACCGTATCCGGTACCCCGCGCACCGTCACCGCCGCAACCGCCGCCGAGCTCTTCAGCGACGACCCTAAAATCGTGGTGGCCCGCATCAATGGCTCCCTGGTGGATCTCACCCACCCGCTCACCGAGGGGGACTCGGTGGAGCCGGTGTACATTCACGAACCCGACGGGCTGGATGTGCTGCGCCACTCCGCCGCGCACGTGATGGCGCAGGCGGTGCAGGAATACCGCAAGGACGCGAAGCTGGGCATTGGCCCCTATATTACCGATGGCTTCTATTTTGACTTTGATGTGGCTGAGCCCTTCACCCCCGAAGATCTGAAGAAGATCGAGAAGTCGATGATTAAGATCATCAAGTCGGGCCAGCTGTTCCGCCGCCGCGTGGTCACCCACGATGAAGCGGTTGAAGAGATGAAGAACGAGCCGTATAAGCTCGAACTGCTTTCGCTCAGCCAAGGCCCCGGTTCGGGCGCTGACGCCGCCGAGGGCGCCTCGGTTGAGGTTGGTGCGGGCGAGATCACGATTTACGACAATGTGCACCCGAAAACCGGTGAGGTACTGTGGAATGACCTGTGCCGCGGCCCGCACTGCCGAATACTAAACTGATTGCTAATGGCTATGCGCTCATGCGTGCCGGTGGCGCGTATTGGCGCGGTTCTGAGAAGAACCCCATGCTTCAGCGTATTTACGGTACCGCCTGGCCCACGAAGGACGAGCTGGTGGAGTATAAGCACCGTATTGCTGAGGCTGAGCGCCGCGACCACCGCCGCCTGGGCAAGGAGCTTGACCTGTTCTCGTTCCCGAAGAATATTGGCCCCGGCCTGCCGGTGATTCACCCCAAGGGCGGCGTGATTAAGCGCGAGATGGAAGATTATGTGCGCGCCCGCCATATTGCTGAGGGTTTCCAGTACGTGAGCACCCCGCATATCTCGAAGGAAGACCTGTTCTACACGTCCGGGCATCTGCCGTACTACGCGGACGGCATGTTCCCGGCGATGGAGCTCGATAACGGCAACTACCGTTTGAAGGCCATGAACTGCCCCATGCATAACGAGATTTACCGTTCGCGTGGACGTTCGTACCGTGAGCTGCCGCTGCGTTTCTTCGAGTTCGGCACTGTGTACCGTGACGAGAAGTCGGGCGTGCTGCAGGCTTGACCCGCGTGCGCATGATTACGCAGGACGATTCGCACTCGTATGTGACGAAGGAACAGGCACCCGATGAGGTGCGGCACCTGCTGAATTTCATGCTGAGCCTGCTGGAAGATTTCGGCATGACGGACTTCTACCTGGAGCTTTCAACCCGCGACACTGAGGGCGATAAGAAGGATAAGTTTATCGGCACCGATGAGCAGTGGGAGCAGGCTACCGCCGTACTGGAGCAGGTGGCGAAAGAGACCGGCCTTGAACTGGTGCCTGACCCGGGTGGGGCCGCGTTCTACGGCCCGAAGATTTCGGTGCAGGCGAAGGACGCGATTGGCCGCACCTGGCAGATGTCTACCGTGCAGTATGACTTCAACCAGCCCAGCCGGTTTGGTTTGGAGTACCAGGCTGCGGACGGGTCGATTCAGGAACCGGTGATGATTCACTCTGCTAAGTTCGGTTCGATTGAGCGCTTCCTGGGCGTGCTGACTGAGCACTATGCGGGCGCGTTCCCGGCGTGGCTCTCACCGGTACAGGTGATTTGCGTGCCCGTGGCGGAGGCTTTCAACGACTACATGACCGAGATTGCGGATAAGCTGCGTGAGCAGGGCGTGCGCGTTGAGGTCGATTACGGTTCGGACCGGTTTACGAAGAAGATTCGTACCGCCTCTACCGAGAAGGTGCCGTTCATTCTGATTGCTGGCGGCGAGGACGCGGAAGCTGGCGCAGTCTCATTCCGCTTCCGCGGCAACAAACAGGAAAACGGCGTGCCCGTTGACGAGGCGGTGGCACGCATTGTTGCCCACATTCGGAACAGGGTGAATGAAGACCCGAAGCCGAGGGGGGAGGAATAAATATTTATGAATATGGTTGAGAACTTGACAGGAGTTCTCAACCATATTTGTATTTATGCTAGTTTTTCTAGGATACAGTATCTATGAACGATAAATACGATGTAACCATTTTTTTAAACTTATTCCAGAGATTGTAGGTAAAAGATCGGCAACCTTCTATCAAAAATATCCTAACAGAAAAAAAGCGTATGAAGCGTTAGAAAAATTTAATATATTTAATGACTTAATAATAAGCAAGTATGTCGTCGAAAATTACATACTTTTGTACGGTCATTTAAAAAACAGATGGACCGGGTTGGGTGGAAAAATATAAATAAAAAAATTTCTTAAACAGTTCAAGTGTCTTAACGAGAACGAATAAATTTCAGGAGTTTGCTGTTTTTATATTTTCTGGAGAAGAATATAAATCTTCTTGGTGTGTCTCTTTAGGGTATGGTTATCGAATATTAAATAGAGATTGTATCGTTAAGGAGTTCGGGAAGAACTATGTGGCCAAAGTTGGAGATCCAAATGAAGTGCGAATGCTTTAAAAGCGCATCTACTATTGGGAATAGGAGAGTTGATGCATCGCATATACCTTCCGGGGAAGCTACACTTCATGATTACCCCTATGACCAGTTATCAGATGTAGCAAAAAGTATCCGAAGTAAGTGTGGGGAGTCTGTAGCTACAGGTTCTGATGGGCTTTAAGGTACGAATAGATATATCTAATTTATATAAAAATTAAAGAATATTTAAAAAAATATAGAAAAAAATTTAAAAAAATAAAAATTCAATGATTGAGGGACTAGATTATATAAAATCTATAGAAAATGAAGATTTAAAAAAATGAATTAAAAGAAGATTTAATGTCTAAAATATCCAAAAATCAATACATTTCCCTAGATCTGTCTATCCCTGTAGATTTATTGAATGAGAATATAGAAATAGGAAAAATTCCAGATTGATGGTTTTGAAAAAGAAATGTCGGAATATAATTTTGATAGGTTAAGAAATTTTATTAATGAAAATTCAAAAAATCACTTTCTGCTGGGATAATTTACAGCAGAAAAGAGAATTCTATATTATAGATTGTTTGTATACTTATTTAGAATATAAGGGGACTACTATCGTTTATTTCATGGAAAGTGGTATTTAACTGATAAGGGGTATATTGATAAAATGCGGGAAATAATAAATGAAAAAAATATAAATCACATTCTACGTATGATACTGAATATAATGCTATGGTGCGAGCTTTGCATAAATGTCGTAAAGGTTTTCATGAATCTGAGTACAATAAAAATTTATATGAAAATTTAAAAGGAGGAGATTTTTGGAGATTTATCTCGAGGAAAAGTCTTACTTGATATGTCAGGCCTGGGGCATAAAAAGTTTATGACATCCAAGGGATATAGTGTCGAAGTTTGTGATGTGTATAAGGGGTCTGGAATCTATATACATGTAAAAAAATATTTGAGCGGTAATTCTAGCATAGAGTTCGATCATCTTTGTCACCAGACAGTTAATAGTGCTCGAATCTTCTACAATAGTGGTGATAGCCTAAGGAAATTAAAAGAAGAAATTATAGATAAAATGGATGAGGGTCGTAAGGAGTATCTAAAAACAACATCTTATCGAAAGTATTACCCAAAAATTATTTGTTTTGTAATTATAGTTGAGGAGAAAGATAATAAGAAAAAAATATCAGATTATTTGAGTGATTTTTTTCTTGTATTTCATTATATAATTCAATTCGCCAAATAGAAAAATATGGGTCTCGAAGCTAGGGCTTTTATTGTTGAATATAAGAAAGACTCTGAGGAATCGGGTATTACATGTTCTAGTCAGATATCTGAATAAAAATGTATGGCGTAAGATCACATAGTTTTTTTGACCCCAACCTTATGGATGTTTAGGATTCTTCAAAGAAGTCTTCATCAAGTTTCATGACCGTGTAGGTGCGTGCCACCTGCACACC